>JFJP01001146.1_pt1 | contig 97994 bp, 78 predicted proteins | sample 431651 | NCBI WGS metagenome assembly JFJP01 (sample SAMN02602958, study PRJNA72255) | Microbial mat metagenome, whole genome shotgun sequencing project. | biome: fresh water; feature: sink hole; material: water; isolation source: purple microbial (photo- and chemosynthetic) mats found in...
AAGTATTGAGAAATCTGGATAAAAACGTCGTAAAATCATTGAGCCTGTTCCATTGGATTGAACGGGCAACTCGATAGCGGTTTGGTATCAGGCCTCCGAAAGGGGCGTAGCCCTGACCTCTTCGTAGGATCGCAGTCCGGCGCATCATCGAAAGGGGCGTAGCCCTGGCACCTTATGCCAAGTTGCGTTCGGATATTTCTCCTTTGAAAGCAACTTGGCATTGCCTTACAAATTCATGGGTCAAAATAAGGGAATAAGGTCATTTTGAGTTCGTCAATTGATTCTCTACTAAGGTTTTACCCAAAGATAAGGTCTTATTACCCAGCCAGCTAGGACAAGTTAATGGAAATTCTGACAAGTTATGGATATGATCTTATTGCCTTGTTGATCCAGCAATCCTAGGGTTGGCAAGGGTTTCTTGATGCCATGTTTGGTGGTTCATGGATTTCACCTTTGAAAGCCATTGGGTATGAAAAACGAAAAGGCCGCCTGGAGTGGGCGGCCTTTCTGTTTTGTGGGTTGGGCTTTGTCAGTAGCCCATGCACTCGAGCAGCTCGTCGTTCTCGATGTACCAGGTTTCTTTGCCGTCGAGCCATTGCTTGAAGATGATGCACTCGTCGTCGTCCTCGTCGATGAGCTTGATGTCGTATTCGCCGGCGTCGTGGAAGGAGAATTTCTTGCTGGAGCCGCTGTAGAGGACTTCGCTTCCGAGGAGGTCATCACCCCAAGAGCTGTCGGTTGACTTGCTGATGTAGATGTAGTAGATGTCCCAGTCGCTGTTGTTTTGGATGGTCAGCAGGGCTTGTGCCTGTACGCTGGCGGTGCTGGCGAGCATGTAGATCGCGATGGCCAGGAAGGAGAAAAATCCGAACTTTTTCATGGTAGGGAGTTTTAAGGTGAGGGAAATTGGGTTGTCCGAGTTGGATTGTACACTGCAAAGATGAGGCGTTTTTGGCTTGCGATCGCCTTTTGATCTGTTAACGGAGTTCAACGAAGTGTTAACGCTTGGGGCGTGTTTCCCTAAGGAAACCCTAAGGCGCCGATTTCGGGCGGCTGTCAGAAGCCCATGCACTCGAGCAGCTCGTCGTTTTTGATGACCCATTTGCCTTGGCCTTCTATCCGCTGCCGGAACATGACGCACTCGTCCTTGTCCTCGTCCACGAGCTTGATGTCGTAGTCGCCGGCCTCTCGGAGGCTGAAGGCCCGGCTGGTTTTGCTGTAAAGGATCTGGTCGCGGAGCAGGTCGTCGCCCCAGTAGTCGTCGGTTGACTTGCTGATGTAGATGTAGTAGATGTCCCAGTCGCTGTCATTCTGGATGGTGAAGGTGGCCTGCGAGAACAGGGGCGGCCGCAGGCCTGCGGTCAGGCCGAGGGTGGCCAGGAGCAGGAGGATGCCGATTCTTTTCATGGGGTATGCTTTTTCGTGAGAAGGCTTGGTCAGGGCCATTGCGCGAAGGAAGCAAGAATCCGCGGGTCCGCGGCATACGGAGCCGTTAAGCGGTGTCAATGTTTTGTTAAGTCTTTCCGCGATTCTGCCCGCTGGCCGAACTGTCCAGGGTCAGGCGGCGGAGTCGTCGTCGAGCTCGCGGAGCTTCATGAAGCGCAGGAAGGTCTCGTGGGCGGCCATGCGGGCGATGAGGTAGCCGTGGAAGCCGTCGAGGAAGCCGAGCTTGAGGACGTAGTGGCGGAGGAACTTGAGCGGCGGCTTGACCAGGGCCAGGAACCAGTTGAAGCGCCGGCCGCGGCGGCGGTCCTCGAGGGCCTTGAGCGTGGAGAAGCGGTTGGCCTGGTCCTGGTGCTGGCGGATGTCGCGGACGGTGTGGTGGAAGAGCAGCCCGTCGAGGTCGGCCACGCGGGCGCCGGGGGCCAGGGCCAGCCGCTCGTGGACGAGCATTCCCTGCCAGGTGCCTTCGCCGCGGCGGAACAGGCGGGTCTGGAAGTCGGGATGCCAGTCGCCGTGGCGGATGGGCGTCTTGCCGTGGAAGGGCAGGCGGTTGAGCCGGAAGGCGTCGGCCCGCCCGCCGCGGATGGCCTCGCGGATGGCCTGGGCCAGCTCGGGGCTGGGGACCTCGTCGGCGTCGAGCGAGAGGACCCACTCGTGGCGGGCCAGCGCGAGGGCGCGGTTCTTCTGGCTGGCGTAGTCGTCGAAGGCGTGCTGGTGGAATCGGGCGCCCAGTTGGCGGCAGAGCTCGGGGGTGCGGTCCGTGGAGTAGGAGTCGAGCACGACGAGCTCGTCGGCCAGGCCGCGCAGGGCCTCGAGGCAGCGGGCGATGTTGTGCTCCTCGTTGTAGGTGATGACCACGGCCGAAAGCCCGCCGTGGGGGGCCGCCGGTTGGGCGTTCATGGGCGCTGGGGGGCGATGCGGCGGATCTCGAGGTCCACCCGCTGGGCCACCATGCTGAAGCTCTCGGGGCGGTTGAGGTCGAAGCTGTCCACGTCGAGGATGACCATGGGCCCGCGGGCGTACTTTCCGATCCAGGCCTCGTAACGCTCGTTGAGGCGGCTGAGGTACTCGTCGCGGATGCCGGCCTCGTAGGCTCGGCCGCGGCTCTGTATCTGCTGCTTGAGGGTGGGCACCGAGGCGCGCAGGTAGATCAGCAGGTCGGGCGGCTGCACCAGCGAGCTCATGAGCTGGAAGAGCTGGGCGTAGTTCTCGTAGTCGCGGCTGGCCATCAGGCCCATCTCGTGCAGGTTGGGGGCGAAGATCTCCGCGTCTTCGTAAATCGTGCGGTCCTGGATGACGTCCTTGCCGCCGCGGCGTATGTCCAGCACCTGCTTGAGGCGGCTGTTCAGGAAGTACACCTGGAGGTTGAACGACCAGCGCAGCATGTTCTTGTAGAAGTCGTCCAGGTACGGGTTGTCGTCCACGGATTCGAAGTGGGGCTCCCAGCCGTAGAACTCGGCCAGCTTGGTCGTTAGGGTCGTTTTTCCGGAACCGATGTTCCCTGCTACGGCGATGTGCATTTTCGTTGGGCTGTGCGGTGGTGAGTTGGGACGCGCGGGCCGCTTTCGGGCTCGGCAGTTTTTTCAAAAATGCGCGATTCCCACGACTTTACGAAACCCCTGCTCAAAAACATCCGCCCGCGCCGGGGCCCCGGGCCAAGAATGCCTGCCCGGACATGCCCTTTTCCCGCTCCGTTTGCGTATTTTAGCGCCCCGTAAGCCAACAACCGAGCATGAAAATATCCGCCTCGCTCTATTCCAACAAGCAGACCGCGCTGGAGGATCTGGTCCGCGAGCTCGATGCCCACAAGGTCGATTACTTCCACATCGACTGCAACGACGACCCCAGGGTCTTCGACGACATCGCCCGCATCCGCCGCATCAGCCGCACCCCGATCGACCTCCACATCATCTCGCCCCGGCCCGAGCGCTTCTTCGACGACATCGCCCGGCACGCCGTCGAGTACGTCTTCTTCCAGTACGAGCCCGCCCCCGACATGCCGCCGCCGCCCGCCCTCGAGGGCACCAGCTACGGCCTGGCCATTGTCTCCGATACGCCCGTGGAGGCCTACGCCGCCGCCGAGGCCTGGAGCGAGCGGCTGCTCTTCATGACCACGACCCCCGGCCAGAGCGGCGGGGTGTTCCGCAAGGACAACTTCCAGCGCATCAGGCGGTTCCGCGAGCTTTTTCCCGGCGTCAAGGTCCACGTGGACGGCGGCGTCAACCACGAGGTCTCCTTCATCCTGCGCAGCATGGGCGTCAACGCCGTGGTCTCCGGCTCCTTCCTGGTCAACAACCCCTCCATCGGCGCGGCCATGCTCGACCTGCGCGCCAACGAGGTCGAGTCGCGCTACCTGGTCCGTGACTTCATGATCGAGCGGCGCGAGCTGCCCGTCCTGCCCCTGGGCCAGGCCACCTTCGCCCAGGTGCTCCGGGCCATCGAGGACTTTCGCATGGGCCTGGTCTTCTTCGAGCGGCCCGACGGCCTGTTCGCTGGCCTGGCCAGCAACGCCGACGTCCGCCGCGGCCTGCTCCGCAACCTCCACGACCTCAACGCCACCCGCCCCGAGCACGTGCTCAACCCCGCGCCCGTCAGCATCGACCAGGACAGCACCATCGAGCAGATGCTCCGCCTGGTCAAGAGCAAGACCTTCCCCATCAACTTCCTGCCCGTTACCACCGCCGACGGACGGCTGGCCGGAGCCCTGATCTTCAACCAACTCATCCGAGGAGAATCATGATCGTACACCTCAAGCCCGAAACCTCCGCCCAACTGGCCCAGCAACTGGCCGAACAAAGCCGCTCGGTGCTCTTCCACGACGGGCGCCGGAACGTTCTGGTAACCTATTCCAGCCTCAAGCAACTGCCCGACTACCTCGCGCCCCACGCCGACGAGCATTTCCCCATGGCCACCGACATCCAGCTCGCCAGCCGCGACTACCTGCCCCAGACCCGCGAGGTCCGCTGGGGCCAGTACGCCGTGGGCGGCCAGACGGGCAACACCGTGGTCATCGCCGGGCCCTGCTCCATCGAGTCGTGGGAGCAGATACAGCAGAGCGCCCACCTGCTCAAGTCGCTGGGCCTGGGCACCTTGCGCGCCGGATGCTTCAAGCCCCGCACCTCGCCCTACTCCTTCCAGGGCCTGGGCCTCGAAGGCCTCAAGATGCTCGCCCAGGTCCGCGAGCAGCACGGCCTGAGCATCATCACCGAGGTGCGCGACGCCTCGCACGTGGACCAGGTCATCGAGTATGCCGACATTGTGCAGATCGGCGCCAAGGCCATGTACGACCACGGCATCCTCCGCCGCTGCGGCCAGGCCCGCAAGCCCGTGCTGCTCAAGCGCGGCTTCGGCACCACCTTGCAGGAGTTCGTCCAGGCCGCCGAGTTCATCCTCTCGGGCGGCAACGACCAGGTCATGCTCTGCGAGCGCGGCATCCGCACCTTCGAGACCAAGACCCGCTTCACCCTCGACCTCTGCGGCGTGGCCTTCCTCAAGCAGGAGACCAACCTGCCCGTGGTGCTTGACCCCAGCCACGCCATGGGCTACGCCTACGGAGTGCCCGACCTGGCCCGCGCCTGCGTGGCCATGGGCGTCGATGGTCTGCTCGTCGAGGCGCACCCCACGCCCCCCAAGGCCCTCTCCGACGCCGCCCAGCAGCTCGACCACGCCACCTTCGCCCAGACCCTCGAGAGCCTGCGCCCCATCGCCCAGGCCGTCGGAAGGCGGATCATCTGAGGCCAGCCGCCTGCCTCCTCGGCCCTCGCCCGACCCACTGTCGCGCGCGGGCCGAGGCTTGGGTCTGCGGAGCGCTTGTCGTCGCCCCGGAACTTCGTCCCATCCGCTTCGACAAGGAGCTCCGGCGCGATGAACTGCTGGGGCGTTGCAAAGGCATCCCAAGGAGTGGAAACCCCAACTGCTTGACTGTCTTGACCTTGGACGATCAATGGACATTCCCAGAGAGCCGATTTATCACACGATGCCGGAATGCGCTCCCTGATTTTCAGGGATCCTTGTCTTCAGCGATAGCTTTCAGTTCGTAATTCGTGCTCCGCCCACCATGGGCTTCTTTTTGCAAGATGTTCTTGTTGGCCAGATCCTGGATGTCCCGCAGGGCCGTGTCTTGTGAGCATTTGTTGATTTTGGCCCATTTTGAGCTTGTCAATTTTCCGTCAAAGCCATCAAGGAGCCGATTGATCATCTTCTGCTGCCTTTCGTTCAGGAGGGTTGTCGAATGCGATCGCCAGAATTTTGCCTTGTGAAGTGTTTTTGACAAGATTCCCTGCGTTGACTCAACCGCATTGACCAGGCATTCCAAAAACCACAAAATCCAGTCTGTTATTTCCGAGTTTCCTTTTTGTGTCTTTTCAAGCTTTTCATAATACTGGTTTCTTTCCTTCCTGATTTGCGCCGAAAGGCTGTAAAACCTGCGGATGCTTTTGTCCGAGCGCGCCAAAGCCAAGTCGGTGATTGCCCGTGCTATCCGCCCGTTCCCATCGTCGAAGGGGTGAATCGAAACAAACCACAAGTGCGCGATGGCCGCTTTCAAAACAGGATCGATTTCGTTTTCACCTTCAAACCAGTCCAAGAACTTCTCCATTTTGGATTCTATCCTATCGGAACTGGGCGCTTGATAGTGGACTTTTTCCTTTCCCATCGGCCCTGAAACCACTTGCATGGGCCCGGTTGTGTCCTGCCTCCAATCGCCGACCGTTATTTTGTACAGCTTGCTCCAACCCGTTGGAAACAAGGCCGAATGCCAACCCAGCAGCCTCTCTTTCGACAGGGGAAGTTCATAACGCTGTGTCGCGTCAAGCATCATCTCGACAATTCCATCAACATGCCGTTCCGACTCTACCGCGCCAGCGATATCAAGCCCAAGCCTGCGGGCGATGGACGAGCGAACTTGGTCAATTTGCAGGATTTCCCCTTCGATTTCAGAAGATTTGATGACATCGAGCGTCAAGGTGTTCAAAACCGCTTCCGTTTGGAGGTCAAAGCCCAGGGATTCCATTTTGCCCAGCAGCCTGCCTTGCAGGTTCCTCGCTTCCCCGAGTTTCGTCATCACCTTGTCGTTGTCCCACCGGAAGGAGGTCCAATTTTCTTTCTCGTGCAAGTAGATCTTCATTCTCCGCGATTTGTGCGGCGAATATATGACTTATTCTCCGCGTTCAAAAATTTTTCTCCGCGAATCATGCGTGCGATTTTTTTTATACTTGTGATTTTTTCACTACATTTACATCAAATATCAGAAAAATCATGCTGATCAGATTCACGATAGAGAATTTTCTCTCATTTCGAGACCGGGAAGTCTTCTCGTTGATACCTGGCAAGGGGACACTGAAGCCGCAGCACAAGGCCAAACCCATCAAAGGAATATCCGTCTTGAAGGCTGCCGTCCTGTTTGGCGCGAACGCATCCGGAAAATCGAACCTTGTCAAGGCCATCGAGCTCGGAAGGCGGCTCGTGGTCGAGGGGACGAAGGCCGAACAGCCCATCTCCTTCGACTTCTTCAAGCTAGACAAACAACGCAGAAAAGAGAATGCCAGAATAGAATACGAATTGCAGCACAAAAACAAGAATTACGCCTACGGCTTCATTTTCAACGCCAGAGAAATTGTTGAAGAATGGCTGTTCGAGATAGGAAAGAAATCCGAGGCCAAAATTTTCGAGCGGAGAAACTCCAACCAGTTCGACCTTGCCTTCTTCAAGAAAAAAAACAAGAAGGAAGAATTTCATTTCATTGAATATGTAGCCAAGGCGACGCCCAAAAACCAACTCTTCCTGAACCAGGTCCGGAGCAGCAACGTCGCCGAGAACGTCGGCGACATTGAGGACGTGTTCAATGTCATCGATTGGTTCCAAAACACCTTGAATATCGTATTCCCAAATTCGATGAGCATTCGGAAGAAAATCGAATTTCTCGTCAACGCCGATTTGCAAAAAATATTCACCGAAATGCTCGACTATTTCGATACGGGGATTGATGGGATCGAATTTCAGGAAATCGAATTTGAGAAGATCAATGTCCCAGAAGAGCTCAAAACGGAAATACGAAATGGCTTGCTCGGCTCAAAGATGGAAAACGCGAGCGCGATCCTTTCCAATATCCAAGACGACAAATACTTCATCCTCACGAAAAAAGCCGAGGACCAAGTATCCGCCAGCCTGCTCAAGACCAGGCACAAGACCGCGGACGGAACCTTCGAGCTGTTCGACTTGAAAGACGAGTCGGATGGAACCCGCCGGATCATGGACTTGATTCCCATGATCATCGACTTCTTTCAAGGCGGAAGCGTTTTCGTCATTGACGAGATGGAGCGCAGCCTTCACCCCAACCTGGTTTACGACTTGTTTGATTTCTTTTTGTCGCATTGCGAAAACATCAGCAGCCAGTTCATCGTAGCGAGCCATGAGTCAAGTTTGCTCACACAAAAATTGCTGCGAAAGGATGAGATTTGGTTTGTTGTGAAGGAGAGCGAGGGCATCAGCCGCTTGCACTCCTTGGAAGAGTACAACATCCGATTCGACAAGGAAGTAAGACGCGACTACTTGCTGGGGCGATACAAGGGGGTCCCAAGGCTCGGCAACCGTAACAACTTGACTGTTTTGACCTTAAATGAAGGATAGCCATGCCCAGAGAGCCGATTCCACTCATCAGGCCAGGCGGTTTCCGGGACGCTCAAAAGATGTTCGTGCTTTCCTACGAAGGAACTGTCACGGAAAGGAAGTATTTCGAGGACTTTCGGAAGTCAGACCATTTCAACAAAAGTGGTCTGATTGAAATCATTTCTCTGACAAGGCACAAAGGTAGAGGATCTGATCCTTTTAGTGTAAAGAAGTTATTGAAAGAAGCCAAAAGCTCTTATGGTTTCAAGCCTACCGACGAGTTTTGGCTGATTGTTGATCGTGACGATTGGGAAACAATCCACAAGTTGAGTTTCGATGAGCTAGTGGCCGAATGCAAGAAGGTGGAGAACTTTTATTTGGCAATGAGCAACCCTTGCTTTGAAATATGGTTGGTTTTGCACTTCAAAGGACTGTCTGATTTCACAGAAGATGAAATAAAATTGTTGATTGAGAATCCCAAGGACGGGAAAAAGAACTATATCGACAGGTTGCTCGCACAACTTCAGGGCGACGAAAGGGGATACAACAAGAGACCCAATCCGTTGATATACTTGCCCTTGACGCGCTCAGCCATTGCTCGTGCCCGGTCGATTGATACGTTCGATGGCTATCCGAAATCTGTGGGGACTCACTTGTACAAGCTCATCGAGAAGCTGATCGTCGATTAGGCTGGCAGGGTATGGGACAGGGTGCAGGCTTTCAATTTTTGGCATGACTCGCTACATGCAAAAAAGTGAAGCACTTCCGGTTTTCTGTTTGATGCAGAATACCTTTCTCGGCTATTTGTGCTGCAATGTGATGCTTTTTCTCTGCGAATCGCGCGGCGATTGGACCGCGTAATCTCCGCGCCGCCTACCCTCGCGGTTGTGGCGATGGAATTTCCAGAAGGATTTATCGGTTTAGGCAAAAGTGTGTTGAAGTTGAGGGCCACGCGGCAAACCGCACGATTCCTTCGCACGGAATATCCGATTTTTTCCTCAATTTCTCGCCAGCCTGCCGATGGGCACGCGCAGGGCGATGGAAAGCCCCTCCCGAAGATCCGCCAAGCGTCGCTGCCAGGCGCCTTTTTTCGCGAAAAGGCTGTTCGCGGGGCACGATTCCGGGCGCAAGTCGCTGGTTTTTATCTACCTTCGCGCAAAACTGGACGGAATGACGACGATTGACCAATTCGCGGCCAAGGTTCGCGAGGCCCTTGCCCTGCCCTTGCCGGGGCTTGAGGCCCAGGCTCTTATGGCCCCAGGCGAGCGCTTGCGCGAAGGCTACGACCCCACGCCCCAAGGCGCGATCCAGGCGGGTGTGCTGCTGCTGTTCTTCGAGGAGCAGGGGCGCGTCCGCCTGCCCATCATCCGCCGCACCAGCCGCGGCATCCACAGCGGCCAGCTCAGCCTGCCCGGCGGCCACCTCGAGCCCGCCGACGCCGACCTGGCCGCCGCCGCCTTGCGCGAGTGCCAGGAGGAAATCGGCGCAACGGCCCTGCCCCAGGACGTATTGGGCCAGCTCAGCCCGCTCTACATCCCCGTCAGCCGCATCTCGGTGCTGCCCACCGTCGCGTTTGTGCGCCAACGTCCTGTCTATCAACCTGATCACAATGAGGTTGAGCGCGTCATCGAGTTGGATGCGGCGCTGCTCATCGATCCGGAGGCTAGGGGCAGCAAGCTCATCTCGGGGGCCAACTATTCCACTTATGCTCCCTATTTCAAAGTCGATGGCCAAACCTTGTGGGGCGCCACGGCCATGATGCTCAGCGAGATGGCCGAGCTGATTCGCCAAAACCAGATTGCCGTGGAATGATTTTCATATGTACTCTTTGTTTTTTGTACGACATTCTGAAAATAGCTTGAGATGAATCCCCTGGAGCAGCATTTTGAACAATACCGGACCAAGACAATCGGCCATGATGCCGTGTTCGAAACACCCTACGGCATGAAGCGGATGGTCTATGCCGACTGGATCGCCAGTGGGCGGCTTTACGCCCCGATCGAGCAGAAAATGACCGAGCTTTTCGGCCCGATGGTCGGCAACACGCACTCCGAGTCGAGCCAGACGGGCCGCACGACAACGCAGGCCTACCACCACGCCCAGTGGCTGATCAAGCGCCACGTCAACGCCAGCCCCGACGACGCCATCATCACCACCGGGCCCGGCATGACCTCTGTTTTGATCAAGCTCCAGCGCATCCTCGGCCTAAAGGTACCGGAGCGCTGCGACGAGTATTGCGAGCCCGTTCGCATCCGGCCCGGGAAGCGCCCAGTGGTCTTCATCACCCACCTCGAGCACCATTCCAACCACACTTCCTGGCTCGAGACCCTGGCCGAGGTCGTGGTGCTAACGCCCGACGAGAACCTGCTGGTCCGCCCCCAAAGCCTGGAGGAAGCCCTTGCCAAATATGCGGACAGGCCACTCAAAATCGGCTCATTTTCAGCTTGTTCCAACGTAACCGGACTCATGCCCGATGTCCATGAGCTCGCCCGGATCATGCACCGCCATGGCGGCTACTGCTTCGTGGACTTCGCGGCCTCCGCGCCCTACGTCCACATCGACATGCACCCGCCCGATCCTTCGGCCCGACTGGACGCGATCTTCTTTTCGCCGCACAAGTTCCTGGGCGGCCCGGGCAGTTCGGGGGTATTGGTTTTCAACAAGGAACTTTACCAAAACAAGACACCGGACATTCCCGGAGGCGGGACGGTCAGTTGGACCAACCGCTGGAACGAATACCGCTACGTGGACGACATTGAGGCCCGCGAGGACGGGGGCACGCCCGCCTTCTTGCAGACCATCCGCGCCGCCCTGGCCATTCGCCTGAAGGAGCAGATGGGCGTCGAGGCCATCCACGAACGCGAGCGCCAGCTCCTGGCCGTGGCCTTCCCGCGGCTGCGCGCCGTCGAAGGGCTGCACATCCTGGCCGATGGGGCCGAGGAACGTATCGGCGTGATTTCCTTCTACTTGGAGAAGATCCACCACAACCTGGTGGTCCGCCTGCTCAACGACCGCTTCGGCGTGCAGGTCCGCGGCGGCTGCTCTTGCGCGGGCACCTACGGGCATTTCCTGCTCCAGGTGAACTTCGAGATGTCGCAGCGCATCACCCAGATGATCGACCAGGGCGACCTCTCGCTCAAGCCGGGCTGGGTGCGGCTTTCGTTGCATCCTACCATGACGGACGCCGAGTTGGACTTCGTGCTCGACGCCATCGCGCAAGTGGCCCAGAACGCCCGCGCTTGGGGCGAAGACTACGACTATGACCTGCACACGGGCGAGTTTTGGCACAAGGCGCTGCCCAAGGGCCACACCCAGCCCGACCCGAGGACTTGGTTCGCGTTCCCTTAGCGCGGTTTTGCGCTCTGCCCGATTTTGTCCAATTTCGCAGGCATCGCTCGGCGAGCTTTGCTTCGTCGGCACTTCTTCTTATCCCGTTTCAACAGCATCAAGCCCAACGCGATGACCCTCATCAAATCCATTTCCGGCATACGCGGAACGCTCGGCGGAAAGCCGGGCGACGCCCTGACACCCAACGACTTGGTCAAATACGCCTCGGCCTACGCCGCCTGGCTCAAGCGCTACACCACCCGCGAAAACCTGAAAGTCGTGGTGGGCCGTGACGCCCGCCCCTCGGGCGAGATGTGCTCATACCTGGTTTGCGGAACCTTGTTGGGCATGGGAATCGACGTACTCAACATCGGAATGGCCACCACCCCGACCGTCGAAATGGCCGTGGCCTTGGAGAAGGCCGATGGCGGCATCATCCTGACGGCCAGCCACAACCCCCGCGAGTGGAACGCCCTCAAGCTGCTCGACGCCAAAGGCGAGTTCCTTTCGGCGGACGATGGCCAGGAAATCCTCGAGATCGCCGAAAGCGAAGATTACAGCTTCGCCCCGGTGGACAGGCTCGGAGCCGAGCAGTTCGACAACTCCTTCCTGGACAAGCACATAGAGGCCATACTTGGGCTCAGCCTCGTGGATGTCGAGGCCATTCGGCAGGCCGATTTCAAAATCGCGGTCGATGCCGTGAACTCGGTGGGCGGGGTGGCCGTGCCCAAGCTGCTGGCCGCCCTGGGCGTCAAGAAGGTAGTGCAGGTGAACTGCAGACCCACGGGCAAGTTCGCCCACAACCCCGAGCCGCTGCCCGAGCACCTGGGCGAGCTGCGCTCCGCGGTCATTGAGAGCAGCGCCAGCCTGGGCATCGCCGTCGATCCGGACGTGGACCGCCTGGCGATGGTCTGCGAGGAGGGCAGCTTCTTCGGCGAGGAATACACGCTGGTGGCCGTGGCCGACTACGTGCTGCGCCACGAGAAAGGCCCCACGGTCTCGAACCTTTCGTCGAGCAGGGCCTTGGCCGACGTGGCCGCCCGGTACAGTCGCGAACATTTCGCCTCGGCCGTCGGCGAGGTCAACGTTGTGCAGAAGATGAAGGATGTCGAGGCCGCCATTGGTGGGGAAGGAAACGGCGGGGTCATTTATCCCAAATTGCACTACGGCCGCGACGCCTTGGTCGGCATCGCCTTGTTCCTGAGCCATTTGGCCAAGTCGAAGCAAAAAGCATCCGAGATGCGTGCCGGATTCCCGAACTACCACATCTCGAAAAACAAGATTCAACTTTCGCCCGACCTTGAGGTAAACACCATACTTTCGGCCATGAGCCTCAAGTACAAGGATAGGCCGCAACATACCATCGACGGTGTCCGCATCGAGTTCGAGCGCGAGCGCGAATGGGTGCATTTGCGCATGTCCAACACCGAGCCGATCATCCGCATCTATTGCGAGAGCCCCAGCCACGACAAGGCCGACGAGCTGGCCAAGACCATCATGAAGGAAATCAACGCGTTGGCCAACGAGTGAGCCTCCCGAAGGTTCCCCCAAAACTTCAGAAACATGGATTCCGAATTTCCGCTGCTCAAAAAACTCGAAAGCGCCTCGAACCGCTACCACGAACTGGCCGAAGCCATGTCCGACCCCGAGTCCATGGCCGACATGAAGCGCTTCGTCCAGATCAACAAGGAGTACAAAGACCTGGAATCCATCCATTTGGCCTACCAGGAGTACGCCTCGCTGGTGGCTGCCGTGCAGGAGGCCAGGTCCATCCTTCGCGACGAATCGGATCCCGAGATGCTCGAAATGGCCCGCCAGGAGCTCGACGAGGCCACCCGCAAAGTCGCCCCGCTGGAGGAGCGGGTTCGCCTGTTGCTGGTGCCCTCGGAGCCGGAAGACGCCAAGAACGCCATCCTCGAAATCCGCGCCGGGACTGGCGGCGACGAGGCCAGCCTTTTCGCCGGCGACCTCTACCGCATGTACGCCAAGTTCTGCGACGCGATGGGCTGGAAAGTCAGCGTTACGTCCATGACCGAGGGCACCATGGGCGGCTACAAGGAAATCATCATGGAAGTCGAGGGCCAGGGCGTCTATGGCCTGCTCAAGTACGAGTCGGGCGTCCACCGGGTGCAGCGCGTGCCCCAGACCGAGGCCCAAGGCCGCGTCCACACCTCCGCCGCCACGGTGGCCGTGTTGCCGGAGGCAGAGGAGTTTGACGTGGAGCTCCGCAAGGAGGACATTCGCCGCGACGAGTTCTGCTCCTCGGGCGCGGGCGGCCAGTCCGTCAACACCACTTACTCGGCCGTGCGGCTGACCCACCTGCCCACGGGCATCGTGGTGCAATGCCAAGACCAGAAATCCAAGCTCAAAAACATCGAAAAAGCGATGGTGGAGCTGCGCACCCGCATTTTCAACCTCGAGTACCAGCGCCGAATGGACGAGCTGTCGAGCAAGCGCAAGACGATGGTCTCGACCGGCGACCGCTCCGCCAAGATCCGCACCTACAACTTCCCCCAGGGCCGTGTTACCGACCACCGCGTCAACCTGACGCTCTACAACCTTGCCGCCATCATGAACGGCGAGATCGGCGAAATCATCGAGAAGCTGCAATTCGAGGAAAACAGCCAGAAACTGCTGGAAATGGAGGTGTGAGGTTTGGTGCGGATTGCCCGCATCATCCAAGATTTTTCCTGGAAATGGAAAAGCCGTCCCGATTTTTCGGGACGGCTTTTTTGTGGTATTGGGCCTTGTTTTCAGTCTTGTGCCCGAAGGACGTGGTCCGAGTATTGGGCCAAGGCCTCGAGTTCTTCCTTGGTCGCGCTGAATTGGCTCATGTTGAGCAAGATGCCATGGATTGTTTTGCCTTTCTTGTTCGCGGTATAGACCACTCCCCAATCCTCACGCTTGACCTCCTCCATTTTTTCGGGTTTGCCTTCCAGCTCGATGGACTTCACCCAGGTTACTTCGGCCGCGTGCTGTTTCGATGGTTTCCATTCCGCGTTCAAAATTTCGATAAATTCACCGACCTTGCTGGCTTTGTGGCTTGTCGCCTCTGTCTTCTGTAGTTTGTCCACGTCCTTGGGCGTCCATTTCCCTTGCGGGTCGAGTTGGGCGAATTGCCTCGCCCGCTGGTTGGACGCGGTGGCCTGGAACTGGTGGGGAAACTGCCGGGTCCAGTCTTGGTGGATTTGGGCCAGGGTTTTGGTTTGCTCCGAGCCGAGCCTGACTCCGACCTCGAAGCCGTGCCGGTTGCCGTGCGTCGCGAGGTTCGAGCTGAACACGAAGCCCCGCTGGCCGTCCACCACCAGCGACTTGGCATGGATGAGCGGATGCGTGTAAACCGTAGCCCCCTTCCGAGACAGCTCCCGGAGCGCTTCGAGGTTGGCCTGGCGCGGGCGGGTGAAGAGTTCGACCCGCAGGCCCGCCTCCAGCTTCCGCACAAGCAGCCGCGTCAACTTGTGGCTACTTTCGATGCTGTAAACCGAAAGGCTGATGTGGTCTTGGGCGCTCTCGATGGCAACGGCCAGCTCGTCTTCGAGGTTGCAGCAACTCGCTTCGGGGGAAAGCGCCATGACATGTTGCGGGCGGAAGGGTTGGAAGCGTCCCAGGGGTTTCACGGCTTCAAAATTCGTGGAAAGTCCTTGCTCGTGGGTGCAATGCTCCCAGAAGTGGTACACAAACAACTTGTAAAGCTCGCCGATTTGGGCCAAATTGAGCAAGACTCCCAACTCGGGATTGTCCCTGAAGGGCTTCTGGTTGAAATTTCCGGTGAAAAGTGCGCCCCGGGCCTGCGGGCCGCGCGGATCGACCAGTAAAAACTTAGCGTGCAGAAAGGATGCCTGGCGGTGCGTTACTATGCCTCTGAGGCGATCGTTCACAAGTTTCTTGTAATCCGCCTCCACGAATCCGTCTGTCTCCTCGCTCGGGTCTCCCAGTCGGGCCTCCGCCGAGTCCATCAGGAAGATCTTGACCCCACGCTTTTCTGCCCGCAGCATGGCCTCCATCACGGGAGTATCCTGAACCAGAAAGGATTGCAGACAGATCATGTTTTGCGCGGAATCGACCATTTCGACCAGGTGGTGGCGGAGGAAGAGGGTTCGGGGGCCCGTCTCGAAGAGGCCGTTGCCGCGGTACTCTTGGGCTTGCCACTCGTTGCCCGTGCTGACGAAGATGTCGCTGTGCTGGATTTCGTTGGCGATGGTTTTAGTATGCTTGAAAGTTGCCATGGTGCTTTGTTTTTTAAATGTTAGTAATTCAGGAAGTCGATTGTGGTCAGGCGGCTGCGGAGGTAGAAGGCTTTTTCGGCTGACAAGATGTGTTGCGCCCTCTCGGCCAACTGGGTTCTGGTCATCCATTGTCCAAGTTTACTTTCCCATTCTTGGAAGTGCGATGCTTCTTGACGCATGATGGCCGCAAACTCTTCTTCGCTGGTAACTTGACGGTCAATTTTGCTGGCCACTAGCCGTTCGTGCCATTGGTGTGCTTCAAATTCACCCCTAGGGAAAAAATGCACCTTGGGAATCTCGAGGCTGTCGAAGTAGAGGCCCTTGTACCATGGTGAGTCGATGCGAACCTCTCTGAAGAAGCGCAGGTCATCTGCGAAGAAAGGCGTGGGCACTCTGTTGAACCTGTCAAGTGAATAGCCCGATCTGGAAAGCAGCTCCCGCTCGATTTGCTGTTCATTGACATCGTTCCATGCCTCTTGGTAATCCCCGATGTGAAGCATTGCATTTTTGGCGTTGGCTTCGATTTTCAGCTCCAGGTTCTCGTTGTCCAACTGCTTGATGACTCTCTCGATTTCCACGATTCGGAAATTTCCATTCTTGAGGCTCTGGGTTTTCATGGGGTCGATTCCTTTCAGCAGGCCATGATTTTTGATTTCCCCTTTGTTCTTGTGTTGATCGTATTGGGGCCTCTCCTCGATTTTGAAGATGGTTTGCTCCGTGAGCTCGGCCCCGATTCCGTTCCCGCCACGTTGGCCTATGGTGAGCTCGAGCAGCGCGTAATGTTGCTCTTCCACGATGCCCTTCCTCGACATTTCCCTCCCGGTTTCGGTGAGGACGAACGCTTCAGTTTTCGGGGCTTCGTTGCTGGATGTGTAGCCCGAAGCCTGCCTGGCAATCGGCTTGGCAACCAAGTATTCCATTTCGGCCATGCGGTTGAGGATGTTCCTCGCGGCACTCTCGGGCAGGTTGGGCAGGAGCTCGGCCTTGAGGGTTTGTGGGGTGAGGACTTCGTGTGTTTCCGCAAGTTTGAGCACGGGCAGGAAGAAGTGGTTCTCGGTGGTCTTGGTGTACCTGGCGAGCACTTCGAAGCGCTCCGTTGTGATGGATTTTTTCAGTTTCATGATGTCTCAGTTTTTTGAGCGTGAATTGAGTCGGGATTTGAAATTTTCGGCCAATTGTCGCACGGCCGGGGAGCTGGCCCTTTCGCTGAGCCACCTGCGGTTGCCAAAGAGCACGAGCTTGTGGCGGGCGCGGGTGATGGCCACGTTGAGGCGGTTGGGGCTGTTGTAGAAGGCTTTTTTGGTGTGTTTTGCGAAGGAGAGCAGTACAAGGTCGGCCTCGTCGCCCTGGAACTTGTCCACGGTGCAAAGGGTGATCTGGATCTTGCCTTTGCTGAAGTTCTTGCTCTTGCCGCCCTGGCCCGTCCATTTGCGGAGCATCTTGCGCAGTTGGCCCTCCTGTTCGCGGTAGAAGGTCAGCACGGCCACCTCAAACGTTTTGTCAGGGTTGCTGCTGGCAAAGTCCGCGAAATCGGCCAGCTCGGCCCGAATGTCGTCCACCTCGGTCGGATTGATGTTTTCTGGCCTGCCCTTCCTGCCCTGCGCCTTGCGGAAGGTCTCGTCCGCGTTGGCTTGCCATACCACCCGGTCTTCGCCAGGCTTGTAGCCGCCCAGCAAGTCGGCCCGCAGAACTATCGTGTTGGCTGTCAAAAGGTTCTGATTCTGGTAAAACTGCTCGCGCGATGTCTGGGCGATCTGGTCGTGCATGCGGTGCTGGTAGCTCAAGGATTCGAACTTCTGGCTCCGGATGCCCTCGTTCCCCATCAGGCCATCATAGAGCAATTTCTGGACTTCTTTTCCATTCTGGTCTGTTTTGCGTCCTATGCCGATGTGCAGCAATTCCATGATGGAGGGGAAGGCGACGCGATGGATGGCTTCGACCCTCTCCGCCAGCGGGGTTGTGTTGTCTTGCGAGTGGTCCTGCAACAGCAAGCTCAGTTCCTTTTCCAAGCGAATGGTGTTTTCGGGCTGCATCCGGTACTGGAACCGCTGGCTCAGGCGGCTGGCCACCATCTCCTCCCAGTCCTGCCCTTGGTTGTCGAATATGTACTGTGCCACATAGCTTTTGTCTTTTTTCGCGACCCGATGCCTCGCCGCTTGGAAAAGCGAGAGCTCCGCCGGCAGCGGGTTTTCTGACTCGAAGAAGTAGGCCTTCACGCGCAAGTATCTGCCAATGAACTTCATATGGGCTTCCGCATGGGCCTCGGCGGCGATGACCACGTCCGCTCCGTTCATCTCCAACACCGCTTCGAGGCTGGGCTCGGGCTTCATGGGCAGCCGCAGGAGGGACCAGGACGGCTCGGCAAGGCGTAGGTGTTCTTCCATCCCATCAGGGTCATGGCTGAAAACCACGGCCACGCCGTCCTTGCTCCACTGGGCTCTGCGGCTCAGCAATTCGAAGGACTCTCGCAGGATCTCGCGCTGGGGGGCCACGAGCAGGCTCTTGATGCTCTGGGCCACCATGTCGTCCTCGACGTAGGGCGAAAGCTGCTTGTCGTCGCCCACCAGGATCCATTTCTTGGCATGGAGGGCTGGCACCAGGAAATCGAGGAAGGTAACTTTCGAGCTTTCGTCCACGATCATGACATCGAAAGCAGAATCGCTCGTTGCGTTTTTTATTTTAGGATGTTGCAATACGCCGATCATGGTCGCTCCCACAAGGTTGACGCTGTCGTGTATCAACTTTTCAAAATACGCTTTCCCCTCTTTTCCTTTGAGGCTGTCGAGCATCATTGCGCGGCTTTCGGAGCTGGGCATTGCCATGAGTCTGTTCACCAGCTCTTTTCGTGTGCGCGCTGTCAGGTCTTGCATGAGATAGGGCAGGACGCTATCCTTCCGGACGTTGTCCTTGCTCCCGATGCGCATCGGCATGACATGCTGCTCGCAAACATCCTTGTACGTGGTCAGGATGCGGTGGATGACGTTGTCAACGGCCACGTGGGTGGCGGAAACCAGCAGGACGCGTTTGCCTTGTTGTGCCAGTTGCACGATGAGCTCCACGATGGCAGTGGTCTTCCCGGATCCCGGAGGGCCCTCCAGCAGGCAGAAGTCTTCGGTGGCCAGGGCCTTGCGCACGAACTCGCGCTGCTGCTCCGTGCCGTCTTTGCTGGTGTCCGTCAGGACTTTCCACTCCAGGCGCTGCTCGGCGTCGTCCACCGTGTCGTTGAAGTAACTTAACGCGTAGCTGGTTCTCTGGAAGAGTCGCTGCAAGGCTTCGTAATGTTTGAGCGGCCTGTCGCGCAGGTTTTTCAACGCGTTTCGTTGCATCCGGAGCTGGTAGTCGTTGGCCCGCACGTAAACTTCGGAAAGTCCGCGGTTGGATGTTTCGAGCAGGATCCATTTCTCCTCGGCGTCGCGTTCCTTGATCTTGGCCGTCCTCGCATTGGCTTTTGTGGGATGATCAAGGGATACTTCAGAGGGCTCTTGCTCAAACAGTTCCCGCTCCACTCGCTCGGCGTCCCTGTCGTTGAGGGCGTCCAGGTCGATCGCGTACTTGATGTGTTCTTCGCTCGCCGTTTGGCCTTGGTCCTCTGCCAACTTGACGGGCACCTTGAGGCTCAGCCGCTGCACCACCTTGATGCTCTCCTCGACGAAGTTCATGTAGTCCTTGACGTCGATGGCTAGGCTTTGCTGCAACTTATCGCGGCCGAAGTCGTCCAAGCGTGGCAAGGAGTTGAGTTTGAAAAGGTTTTTTTCGTTTGCCATGGGGGCTTTGTTTTGGTTGGTTTGCCGGAAGAGTCCTTTGCTTGTGCTTTGCCAGGTCGGTTGGCTTGTGAACTGTCTCATCTGCGTTGGGTATTGTTTGATGAGACATATTCGATAAATGTGCCATGAAGGTAATAATAATATAAGTAATTGATAATCAATTATTTGAAAATCTTCACGAAAATATATTCATATATTTTGAATAACTAATTATTAAATTTGAATACTTAATTATTTAATTATTGAACATATTGGCTTGCCGAGTTTTCTTAACTTTGGGCCAAACAGAAAAACAGCATGACCGTCAAATACTTCACCTGCAACGCGTTCCAAGAGAACAGCTACCTGCTGCACGACGAGCAGGGGCATGGCATGATCATCGACCCGGGCTTCAGCAGTGCCGCCGAGCGGGCCGAGCTGGAGCGCTACCTGGCCGACAGGGGCGTCGAGCCGGTGGCCCTGGTCAACACGCACTGCCACATCGACCACGTGCTGGGCCTGCCCTGGGTGGTCGAGCGCTTCGGCCTGCCGTTCTGGGCCCACGCGGGCGACGAGCCGATGCTGGTACGCACGGCCCAGGTGGCTGCGGCCTACGGACTTGATTTCGAGGGTGATGTACCCCCGATCGCCCGCCACCTGCGCGAGGGCGACACGCTGGAGCTGGGCCTGGAGCGCCTGGAGGTGCTGCACGTGCCCGGCCACTCGCCCGGGAGCGTGGTGCTGCTCAACCGCGCCCGCAAGTGGCTGGTGGGCGGCGACGTGCTCTTCCAGGGCAGCATCGGCCGCACCGACCTGCCCGGCGGCAACCACCAGCAACTGCTCGACGGCATCCGCTCCAAGCTGCTCTGCCTGCCCGACGACTTCGTGGTTTACGCGGGCCACGGCGAGCCCACGACCATCGGCCGCGAACGGCGGCTGAACCCGTTCTTGCGCTTCTGAACCATACGGTTTTCCCCTAAGCACGAAGCCCTGCCCGAGGACACTCGGGCAGGGCTTCGCCTTTTTCGGAAAGAGGGGGCCTACTGGGCCGAGAAGCTCTGGCGCAGCAGCTCGAGGGCCTGGCTCCACGACTGCTCGTCGGCCTGCTGGTTGTAGGCCAGGGGCAGTTCGAAGAGCTTGCCGAGCGAGTCGGCCGCGGGGCTGGTGAAGGAGTGGATGGCGCCGGGGTAGTTGTGGAACTGGTAGTCCACCTTGGCGGCGTCCATCTCGGCCTTGAAGGCTGTGATCTGCTCGGCGGGCACGAACGAGTCGTCGGCGCCGTTGCAGACCATCACGCGGGCCTTGACCTGGCCAGGCTTGGCGGGCGTCTGGGTGCCCAGGCTGCCGTGGAAGCTGACCACGGCGTCGAGCTCGGCGCCCGCGCGGGCCATGTGCAGCACCACGCCGCCGCCGAAGCAGTAGCCGAAGGCGGCGATCTGGTCGGTCTGGGTCTGCTCTTGCTCGGCCAGGAACTTCTGCGCGGCCTCGAAGCGGATCTTCATGCTGTCGAGGTTGGCGAACACGGCTTGCGAGAAGGCGCCGGCCTCCTCGGGATGCCCGGCCAGCTTGCCGTCGCCGTACATGTCCAGGGCCAGGGCCACGTAGCCTTCCTGGGCCAGCATCCGAGCGCGCTCGCGCGAGTAGTCGTTCAGGCCCCACCACTCGTGTACGACGAGCACGCCGGGGCGCTTGCCTTCCTTGGCGCCATCGTAGGCCAGGAAGCCTTTGTAAGTGGTTGAGCCGTCGGTGTATTCGACCTCTTTTTCAATGAGGGTCGAAACCGGTTCGGCGGCGATGGAATCCTTGGCCGTGGAGTCGGTGGCCGGGGCTTCGCCTTGTCCGCCTTGGCAGGCGGCGTTGGCCAGCAACGCCAGGGCTGCCAGCGCGTTCACGAAAATCTTTTTCATGGGTGAAGATTGGGAATTATGAAGAATTGGTACAATGCGTTGGTTTTCAGTGCCTTGTTTGTGGGGCAATGTTTTCTTGAGCCGCAAAATTACAGAAATTCATCGAGCGGCATTCAAGCCGATGCCCCGGATCTTGGCGTGGCAAGCTCCGGTTCAGGGCAAAAGTAGATTTCGCCTTCGAGAATCACCCAAGGCGGGCAAGGATCTTTTGTGCGATTTGTCGGGCGTTGGGAGTCCGTCGTCCTCTCATTTCGCTTCCAAATGGAACTCATGCACATGGCCCTCGCTTTCGAAGCGGTACCAGAACTCGCTGGCTTTGAGCCGGATGATGCGCAGCGAGGGCGTGGCTACCCGGGGCAGTTCGGGCGTGAGGTAGCTGATGCCGCTGAGCCCGGTCATGAAGAGTGTCGTCTTGTCGTCGCTCCATTCCCAGCTTCCGGCCTGGTTCTGGGCCTCGCCGTCCTTGTCGTCGTAGGCGCGGTAGTAGGTGCCGCCGCTGTAGAACTCCTCCATGTAGTTCGTCACGGCGATCTGTTCGGTCATGTCGGTGCCATCCTGGAGGTAGGCCACGAGCTCCCATTGGGCGAGCAGCCTCGAGTCGGCCAGGTTCGAGAAGCCGCCTTCGTCGTACTTGGTGCAAGAAGCGGCCGCTAAGGCGAAGGCTATCAGGGCGATGAGGATCTTTTTCATGGTTGGGGATGTTGGGGGTTAGGGGGGAGGTAGGGGGCGATCGCCTCTGCTTGCGGGAGGGCTTGCTGGCGTTCCACAAGGGCGATCTCGTGCGGCAGAAGGCCATACAATTCATAGACCAGCGCGTCGATCTGGCTGTCGAGGTGTTGCGTCCGGCGTTGGATCTGGTCGATTTCCACTTGCAGGTGGGTGGCCTGCGCCCTTTTGTTCAGCTCCAGCAGGCTTTCGACAAGCTGGGAAATCTTATCGAAGAGCGCTTTTTGGCCTTTGTCCTTCTTGTCGATGGTCTTGATGGGCAATTGCTCGATGAAGCGCTTGCCGTAGGAGAAGGCCGTCTGGTAGCAGCGCAGCGAGATCTTGGAGTGGTACCAGTTGAGCAGCTTGGAGTTGAGCAGGCCCGTGAGGTAGGGATAGGACCGCTTGTCGGCAAGCTGGATGCCATAGACCCCGGCGTTTCCGCCGCCGACAAAGTAGAATTTGCCTTCAAGGTCGAGCGTGAAGGAGTTGTGGCCGCTCAGCACGGTGGTCATGATCTTGTTTTTGTGGAAGGAAGCGAGGTTTTGGCTTCGCCCGAAGGCATACCACGGATAAGTGAGCTTGCCTTTGTCGCGTTCTTCCAACCTGGGCTTGCACGCTTTCAAGTATTTCCAAATTCGGGGATATTTTTTTTTGAATGTTTTTTCATCGATCAAAATCGCCTTTTCATTTTCCGCAAGATAGGGGAAAATCAGCAGGTCGGTGTTGATCGGGTAGCGGTACCGCTTCACTTCTGCGCCCCGCAGCAAGGGGAAGAGGATTTCTTTTTCGAGGAGGTGCTTCTGGCCGGTATGCTTGGAGAAGACCTCGAAATGCTCGTCGGTCTGGCCGACCAGCTTGGTGATGAAGACCGGGTCGGCGCTGGTCTGCAAGCCCACCAGTATCTTGGTCTGCCAGTCGCCCAGCCGCTTGTTTTGGTTCAGCTTCTCGAACAGCTCCAACTCGTCGTCGAAGACGAAGTTCCAATATTCTGCCGAAAGGGTCTTTTTCAGGACTCTCCCCTTGACCAGCCGCGTGTCGGCGGCTTTGGGTTCGCGCAAAAATTCCCGGAGGTCGTGCAGGGGGATCTTGTGGTCGGCCAGGCGGTGGTAGTCCAGGTGCTCGTCGGCCTGGGCCTTGTCCAGGTGCATCACGCAGGTGTTGATGCTGGCATTGTCGAAGACGTAGAATCCGTCGAAGTCGAAGATGGAGCGTAGGAAGCGGTTCTGGGCCAGGTAGTTCCGCAGGCCCTGGCCATAGTCGGTCTTGAAGAAGCGGTGCGGCAGGATGTAGCTGAGCTGGCCCGCCGGGTTGAGCAGCTCGACGCCTTTTTCGACAAAAAGGCAGTAGAGGTCGAAGTTTCCCATGGCCGACTGGTAGCGGCTGAAATACTCCAGCGTGTTTTTGTCGAGGTTTTGGATTCGGACGTAGGGCGGATTGCCCAACACGCAATCGAATCCGCCCTGGGCAAATGCTTGGGGGAAGGCTTGCTTCCAGTCGAATACATTGATTTTCCGCTCTTCTTTGGGGCTAAGGAGGGCGCCCTGGTCATAGAAATCGGGGGCGACCAGCGAGTTTCCGCACTGGATGTTCTGGTCGATCGTGGGCAGGACCCTTTCGTTGAAGAGCTTGAGGCTGGTTTGGATGGAGGCTTCGGTCTCGCCCTCCAAGGCCTTGAGCAGCAGGCTCAGCTTGGTTACCTCCACGGCCTGCGGGTCGATGTCCACGCCGTGGATGTTGTTCAGGAGGATGCGTTTTTTCTCTTGGCTCGTCAGGTGCCCGTCCGGGGTCAGCGGAGGCCTTTTGCCCTTGGTGGGATTTTCGAGGTAGTAGCGCAGGTGGAAGTCGAGCAGGAACTGGTAGGCGCCCAGGAGGAAAGACCCGCTGCCGCAGCTCGGGTCCAGGATCTTGATCCGGCTTACCTGCTGCGGATTCTTGCCCAGGGTCATTCGCCCGACGGTTTCGCGCACGATGTGCTCAACGATGTATTCCGGTGTGTAATAGACCCCTCCGGCCTTGCGGACCTCGGGTTTGTCCTCCACCAGCGCCTCGCGGGCGCTTCCCAGGCGGATGACTTTGCCCAGGAACTGCTCGTAGGCCATGCCGAGGATTTCGACCGGGATGTAGGCGAAGTTGAAGCCAAACTCCGCCTCGTTGAGCTTGCTTTTGCCATAAAGTTCCCAGACGATGTTGCGAATGACCTTGTTGTCGATTTCGAGGCTCGGGCTGAGCTTGTCCTTCTGGAAGTCGAAGAGCCCGGAGTTGTACCGCTCGTCGGCCTGGTAGAAGATGGCAAGCAGATTTTGATAGTGGTTTCCAGACTGGACGGTGCGGAAGAGCGTGTTCTCCGGCTCGATTTTCCGGTCCTCGCAAACCTTCAGGAAGACCAGCCGATCGATGGTCTGCTGCACGGCCTGGTTGATTTCCTCTTCGGCCAGCGCGGGCATGCGCGAAGCGATGTTCGTGGCCAGGTAGTCGCGCCAGCCCTCCAGGGTCTTGAGGAACTCGACATTGACCGGCTCGATGGCCTTGCGGTCGATTTGGGCGCTGGCGTACTTTTCGAGGCTGCCTCGTACCACGTTTTCGTAGGCGAAGGTGTCGTACAGGAAGTCGAACTCCTTGAGGTAGTCGGTGAAATAGATGTATTTCAGGCGCTTGGCATTGGCGTTTTCGGTCTTCTTGGGTTTGCGGGTGCAGTCGTAAACGGCGAACTCTTCGAAGTCCGTGACGATCGAGATGCTCAGGCCGGCGTTCCATCCGTAGTTGCGGAGCTGCAAGGCAGGTTCCGGGTTCTCCCGGATGGGCACCGAGGGCTTCTTGGCCTCCACAAAGAACTGCCTCTTCCCATCGAGGTTGAAGGAGTAGTCAGGGGCTTTGGAATGGCCATTCACCTTGATCCGGTCCTCCTGCCGCACTTCGCGGTAAGGCTCGGCCAGGCGTTTCGCATTGTCGATGTCCCAGCCCAACGCCCCGAAGAACGGATTGATGAAGTCCTGCCGCGTCTGGGTCTCGTTGTAGTCGCCCAAAGTGTCGCAGGCCATCCGCGCAGGGAAGCGCTCCATCAGGCTGGCCAGCAGTTCTTTGGCGACTTCCTTTTTCATGTTCGGGGATTTGGGTTGGTGGGTTGGGCGTTCGGCTCAGAGCAAAGCGCCGAGGACGACCAGGGCCAGGGCCAGGGCGGCCAGCCACCAGAGCGGGCGTTCGGGCGCGCTTTTGATGATGGTCAGGAAGTCCGAGTCGAGCAGGCGAAGGGTCGGTGCCCAGAAGAACAGGGCGCCCAGCAGCAGCACCTTGTCGCCCAAGGCTGGCCCGGGGAAGCCGAAAGCCCAGGCCAGGGGCAGGAACAGGAGCAGGGGCAGGGAGACGCTCAGCCAGCGCAGCCGGTTCTGCTGGCGCGGGTCCTGCATGGCGCTGAGCGAAGTGGAGCTTTGCAGGAAGTCGATGTTGGCGCGCAAGCCCGTGAAGAACAGGATGATGCCCGCTGCCAGTGCCGCCACCCACTGGCCCACGGCGCCCACGTTCAGCCAACTGAGCAGGTAGTCCGAGTCGTTGCGCAGGATGGGGTTGGCCAGGAAAGGGAAGGCCAGCAGCCAGATCGCCGAGAGCTTCCCCCAGAGCATGACCAGCTTCATGGGGCCTTTCTTGTGCGTTTGGATGTTGTGCAGCCAAAGGAACGCCAGGCTGGCCACCAGCAGGAAAAGGAAGCCCGAGCCGATGACCAGCAGCACCACTTCGGGCTCCCAGCGGAGCGAGCCGTCCGGGGTGAGGTACCGCACCGAGAATCCCTCAAAGTCGGCGGCGATACGGTAATGCTCCGCGACCCAGCGCGTGATGGCGATTTGGGCGAACCGGAGCCCGAACATGCCTGCGAAAAGGGCGGAGGTGGCGTTCAGGGCACGGGCGAAGCTGGGCAGGTAGGTGTTGGACATGGTGTGTTGTGGGTTGTGGGGGGCTCGGGCCGCTACTTGCCGAGCAGTTTCCGCAGCGCTTCGAGCTCGTTCTTGAGGGCTTGGTTTTCCTGTTCGGCTTTCGCCTTCTCCTGCTCTACTTTCGCCTTTTCCTGCTCTACTTTCGCCCTCTCGAGTTCGCTCTTTTCGACCTGTCCCTCGAGGTCCTCGATTTCCCGCTCCATGTCCTCCAGCTCGTCGATGATGCCGTCCTCCAGGTTCATCTTGCTCTGGATGTCGGCGTCCAGGACGGCCTTCTGGAGCTTCCGGATGATGGGCCTGAACTTCTCGGGTAGGTCCTCCGCCTTGAAGTTGAGGATGTGGTGCTGGTCGTCGGCCGGGTCGCTCTGGTCGAATACGCCGAGCAGGACCTCGAGCTCGGTGCGCCTTCGCCCGGTCAGGTAGGGGATCTGGATGACGTAGCTGTCGAGCGTGAGGCTCTCGATGAAGTTCTCGCGGGTGAGGATGGGCTCGCCCGTGATCAGGTCGATGTACTGGCGGCTGACCTTGATGGCGCTGGCCTGGGTGTGGTCGAGCTTGTGCCCCAGGAAGTAGATGCTGATGATGGGCGTGCCGACCTTCCGGGTCCTGCCCCCGACGCGTATCCGGTTGACGTTCTCCTTCTTGGAGAGCTGCAGGCCCAGGTACTTGCGGAAGCGGAGGATGTCGGTGGGGAACTTGGCCTTCTGGAGCTCGATGATGACGTTCTTGTGGCCGTCCGGGGTCTTGATCCGGGCCGAGAAGTCGAGCCGATAGACGGTCAGTCCCAGGCTTTTCCTGCGCTGGCGCTTGCTGGCCTTGCCCTTCTGCTGGTCGATCTCGGAGGCGAGCTCCTGGCTGAGGAAGGAAATCCGCTCGATGGTCTCGCCGATGATGGACGAGATCATCAGCTTGGCGATCTTGCTGTCCTCCATGAGGTACTTGAAGACGACGTCGTAGATGGGGTTGGCGATCTGCATGGGCGGGTTTTTTGCGAAGTTACGAAAGCCAGGGGTCTTGGCAAAACGCCGGGGCCCCGGGGCAGGCTCAGAAGACGACGCGGAGCTGGGCCTTGAACTCGGAGCGCAGGCTTCCTTGTATCTCGTTGAGGCCCGAGCTGATGGTCGCCCGGTCGGCGAAGGACGTCTGGGCGTAGCGGAGCCAGAGGTCCACGCGGTCGGCCAGCTCGAGGCGGGCCATGGCGTAGAAGCGGGTGCCGCGCCCGAAGTAGGCCGGGATGGAGAAGGCGTAGAGCACGTCGTTCTCGTAGGCGTAGAGCCGGTTGTCGAAGGTCTCGGCCTCGAAGATGGCGTAGCGGAAGTAGAGTTTCAGCGGCAGTTCGGCGAAGGCGTAGTTCAGGTCCTGGTAGGCCAGGAAGCCCATGCTCCGCCCCTGGCTGTCCTCGAACCAGTTGGCCTCGACGCGGCTGCGCAGCTCCAGGCCGCCCCAGGGGTAGTCGATGTGGAAGCGCAGGCGGGTCAGGCGGGTCTGCTCCTGGGGGCGGATGCCCGTCTGCTCCCAGCCGGGCACGTTGGCCAGGCGGCTCTCGGTCTTGAAGCGCCAGTACATCGAGACCTGGCGGCTGGGCAGGAAGCCGAGCTGCGCGAAATAGTCCTGCCCCTGGCTGGGCCTGTCCACCGTGGAGCGGGCCCAGGGGAAGCTGTAGAGGTCGGCGTAGGCCAGCAGCGTCCACTTGCGGGCCGGATGCAGCTCGGCGCCCAGGTAGAAACCCCGCTCGTTGCTGGTGGCCGTGGTCTCGCCGAACCCGCGGGCGAAGGGCGCGCGGTAGGCGGGCGAGTAGGAGCGGTGCAGCGCCGCCAGCGAGACCTGCGCCCCGAGCTGCATCTTCGCGGCGTTGAGCGTGGCCAGGTTGCCGTCCTGGTCGGTGGCCGTCTCGCCGAGCAGCAGCAGGCCCCGCCAGGCCAGGCGGTAGTCGGCCCCGAGGTTCCAGCCCGAGCGGCCCCGCGGGTCGTGCAGGTCCGCGAGGCGGTCGCCGGGCAGGGCCTCCTCCGAGAACTCGTGCCGCGAGAAGGTCGCCCCCAGGCCGAGCAGCTCGCCTTGCCAGGCCAGGTTGGCCCCGAGGTTGCGCAGCCGCAGCGACTTCTCGTCCTCGACCTGCGCGGGCGTGGCGTGCAAGCCGCTGATTTGCAGCGAGGTGAACCCCTCGATGCCTTCTTCGTTTTCCGCGAGGCTGTCGGCCGAGAGGTCCAGGTTGGCGTCGCGGGCCTTGTCGGAGTAGAAGCCCGTCAGGCGGAAGGCGCCCAGCCGCAGGGTCGCGCCCGCGCCGCGGAAGAACTGGTTCTCGTCGGCCGAGGCGAATCGGCGCAGGCCCTGGGCCCTTCGGTCGATGTTCAGCACGTAGGGCGTCTTGCCGATGCCCAGGCCGGCCCATTGCACGAGCCCCTGGCCAAACTGCGCCTGGAAGTCGCCCAGCACCAGGTTCTCCACGGGCCCCGCGCCGGCCAGTTGCAGGTGGGCCGAGTAGAAGTCGAATCCGTGCCGGTTGCTGCCCCGGAAGAACTCCTCGCCGGCGTCCTTCTCGGCCGTCAGGCCCCAGCGGAGCTTGTCGGAGTAGGCGTACCCGTAGCGGGCGAAGTGCTTGAGCGGGTCGCCCAGGTAGCGGGCGTTGGGCGAGAGCTCCTGGTCCGGGGGCAGGGGGCGGAAGCCCTCCAGGGTCTGCGGCACGCCCTGGCTCCGGAGCAGGAACTGGTGCCTGCCGTAGCGCAGGGCGTTGCTCCAGCGGACTTCCTCCGCCCCCGGGTCGCTCAGGCTGACGAAAGGCATCAGCCAGTCGATGTCCTGCCGGTTCCATCCTTCGAGCAGGAGCAGCTCGTAGAGGGTCCTGAACTGCCCGACCTGGGCGCGGTAGCGCAGCAGGACCATGATCTCGAAGTGGTCCAGGAACTGGAGCTTCTCGAAGTCCTCGCGGGTCGCGGTGTTCAGGTCGAGGGGCTGGTTTTGGAGGGCGGCCAGGTCCAGCACGAGCTGCTCGAGGTCGATGTCCTCGTCCTCGGCGTCCTCGGCGATGTCCTCCACCAGCCTTTCCAGGGAGGCGAATTGGCCTTGGGCCCATAGGCTGGGGGCCGCGCAGGCGCAAAGGGCGAAAAGAATCCAGAACTTCCTCATGGTCATGGCCTTGGATGTGTGGCTATCGGCCAAGCCGCACGGCTTCGCCGTGGCGCGGCCCGCGTTTTCATCTCCCAAAGGAAAGGCAAAAAAAGGGAAATTCCAAGGCCGGCGCAGCGGGCCGATGGGCCTAGAAGAAGGCGCTGGCCAGCACGACCACGCCCAGAGCCGCGATGGCCACGCCCATGAACTTGTTGACCCAGAAGAGCGTGCGCAGGCTGATGCGCGACCTCATCCGGTTGACCAGGAAGGTAACGGCGAACCACCAGGCCGAGGCGCCGGCCAGCACGCCCAGGCTCATGGCGGCCATGAGCCACGACGGCGTGTCGTCCTGGAGGATGCCCAGCCCGGCGAAGAGCGCCCCGAACACCACGATCGTCAGCGGGTTGGACAGGGTCAGGGCGAAGATGGAGGCGAAGTCGCTGGCCCAGTGCCCGTGGTTGGGGCGGCGGAAGTTGTTGAGCATGGCCCGGGGCCCGGTTACGAAGTAGCGCAGGCCCAGGTAGATCAGGTAGGCCCCGCCCACGGCGCGGATCAGGGTCTGGTGGTCGGCCAGGAAATCCGAGATGGCCGTCACGCCGAAAGCCGCGATGACGGCGTAGAAGGTGTCGGCCACAGCGGCGCCCAGGCCCGAGACCATCCCGCGGCGCAGCCCCTGCTTGAGGGTGCGGTTGATGCACAGGATGCCAATGGGGCCCAGCGGGATCGAGACTCCTATCCCGATCAGGAAGCCTTGAAACAGGAATTGGAAGGCCAAGGTCTCTCGTTTTGGTGTCCCGGAAAATTAGCACAAAATCCCCAAAGCGCGTCCGCCCGCGCCTGCTCGGGCATCGTTTCTGGGTCGGCCTTGGGCATCTACCGGGCCTGGGTTGGCCCGGGGCGCGGCCCTTGGGCTAATTTTGGGCCTGCGAAATAAAACGGTATCTTGGCTGCGTTTTGCAAAGGCCAGCCCCAATTGAACCCAAGCTCCCGCCCATGAAGATTTCCTACGACCAAAGCAAGAACAGCCTCAGCATCCGCCTGGTCGAGAACACCGAGGTGGACCAGGAGGAAATCCTTTCCGGCCAGGTCATGCTCCGCCGCGACGCCAACGGCCTGCTGGTGGAGCTGGTGCTGCTCGAGGCCGACCAGAGCACGGACCTCTCGGAGGTCTTCCCCATCGAGCGGGAGCTCCGGGCCAGCCCCGCCGCGCTGCGCGACCTGCTGGCCAAGTCGCTGGGCAAAGGCAGGACAGCCTTCTGATGCGGCCCCGCGGTTTTTCATGCCGGCAGGTGGGCAAGCATTCTCCAGGACAGGTTTCGCGCCGGGCCGGGGCCTCTGGCAAGTGTATAAGTTTTGTCGATCCGAAGAATGTCATTCCAAATTCGGGAATGGCAGTTCGGAGAGTGGACATATTTCTCTAACTTAGCACGAACAATCGGCCAAAGCACCCATGAGGATCACCATCATCCGCAAGTTCTCCATAGGTTTTCTCCTGCTTTTCATCAGCACCGTGGCCAACACCTTCTGGATTCGGGAGGCGGCCAAACAGAGCCAGTCGGCGAGCGTGAACACCAAGTCGGTCATTCAGCCCTCCATCGAGATGCTGCGCGAGCTCCAGTACGAGGTCATCAACTCCCACAAGCTGGTGCTCATCTGGGTTTACGTGGACAAGAAGTCCAACACCGTCAGCAAGAACGAGCTCCTGGCCGTCCACGACAGCGTCTTTCCGAGCTTCCAGGCCAGGATAGGCCAAGCCGCGGAGGGCTGGAGCGAAAGCGAGAAGGCCCTCGGGCGGAAAATAGTCCATGCCCTGGACAGCCTGGAGGACCTGCACAAGTACGTCATCAAGCCGTTCGACAGCTTCGAGGTCTATGACCCCGACAACGCCATGCTGGTGGTGACCTCCTACTTCGAGATGGAGGAGGGCGGCGGAGTGCCCGAGCTGACCCGGCACATCCTGTCCATGATCGGCGACCTGCTGGGCCTGTTCGAGCAAGAGCGCAGCGCCTCCGACGAGATGCTCCTCCAGCAGGTGGTCTCCCTGCGCAAACGGATCAACATAGGAGGCTTCCTGCTTATCCTGTTCGTGCTGTTCATCGGCCTGCTGGTCAGCCGGTCGGTGGTCAAGCCCGTGAACAACATCCGCGGCTCGATCACGCAGCTCAGCCATGGCGTGCTGCCGATGAGCGACATCCCGGTCAACAACGACGAGATCGGCGACATCGCCCGGGCGGTGAACCGGCTGGTCAGCACCCAGCACAAGACCGTAACCTTCGCCATGCGCATCGGCAAGGGCGACTTCGAGGCGCCCTTCGAGCCCCTGAGCCACGAGGACCTCCTGGGCGTCACCCTGATCGAGATGCGCCAGAACCTGAGCAACGCCCGCCAGCTCGAGCGGGACCGCCAGCAGGAGAGCCGCGTGGCCAACTGGAGCTCGCAGGGCCTGGCCTACCTGGGCGACATGCTCAGCGAGTCCCGCGACGTCAAGCTCATCTCCGCCAGCGTGCTGCGCTTCATCGTCCGGTACCTCAAGGCCGTGCAGGGCGGCCTGTACCTGCTCGACGTCCAGGTCGAGGACTCCGAGGAGTACGAGCTGGTGGCCTCCATCGCCTTCGACATGCAGAAGAACCAGATGCGCCGCGTCCATGCCGGCAGCGGCCTTCTGGGCGAGTGCATCCTGGCCAGGCAGACCCTCACCTACGACACCCTGCCGCCCGACTACCTCAAGGTCGAGAGCGGGAGCGGCTACACCGAGCCTTCCTTCCTGGTGCTGTGCCCCATCATCGTCGAGAACGAGTGCTACGGGGTCATCGAGCTGTCCTTCCTGCGCAAGCTCGACGACTACGAGGTCGAGTTCGTGAGCAACTGCGCCTTCCGCATCGGCTACACCGTCAGCACCATCCGGTCCAACGAGCGCAACCTCGAGCTGCTCCAGCAGTCGCGCCGGCAGGCCGTGCAGCTCTCCATCCAGGAGGAGCAGCTCCGGCAGAACATCGAGGAGCTCCAGGCCATCCAGGAGGAGCTCCGCGACGCCAACGCCCAGCTTCGGCGCAACGAGGAGATGCTCGAGGAGACCGTCCGCATCCGCACCCAGGAGGTCGTCGAGCAGAAGAACCTCATCGAGTCCAAGAACAAGGACATCACCGACAGCATCACCTACGCCAAGCGCATCCAGGAATCCATGCTGCCCAACCTGGCGGCCCTGCGCGCCGTCCTCAAGAAGAGCTTCGTGCTCTACAAGCCCCGCGACATCGTCTCGGGCGACTTCTACTGGTTCTACCACTCGGGCGACAACCTGGTCGTGGTGGCGGCCGACTGCACCGGCCACGGCGTGCCCGGGGCCCTGATGAGCATGCTGGGCGACTCCTACCTGAACCAGATCGTGAAGTTCGGCCACGAGTACTCCCCCTCGGCCATCCTGGCCAAGCTGCACAACAACATCCACACCGCCCTGCGCCAGAAGGAGACCTCCAACCAGGACGGCATGGACATGGCCATCTGCAGCATCGACATGGCCGCCGGGAAGATCCGCTTCGCCGGGGCCAAGAACCCGCTGGTGTACGTCAGGCAGGGGCAGGTCTTCCACCTCAAGGGCGACCGCAACGGCGTGGGAGGCTTCCAGAAGGGCGAGCTGCTCGCCTTCGAGGAGCACGAGGTCGTGGTGGACTCGCCCACCATGTGCTACATCTTCTCGGACGGCTACCAGGACCAGTTCGGCGGCGCCGACGGGCGCAAGTTCATGATCAGCCGCCTGCGCGAGAAGTTCCTCGAGATACACGAGAAGACGGCCATACAGCAGAAGGACTCGCTCAACCGCGCCTTCGAGGCCTGGGTGGGCAGCGACTACCGCCAGATCGACGACGTTCTGGTGGTGGGCTTCGAGGTCCTGCCTGCCGCCTCCGCCGCGGCTCACTGAGCCGGCAGGGCCAGCGGGTTGCGCTCGTTGTACCGCCGCAGGTAGTAGAACATCATCTGCTTCTGCTTGCGCTTGCCCAGGTGGCTGAACTCGTCGAACAGCTCCTGGTCGGGCATCAGGCAGAGCTTCACGGCGTCCACCGCGAAGTCATAGACCTCGCCCGAGCTGAAGTCAAGGATGTACTGCCGCATCTCCACGGTCGTCTGCGGCATGGTGTTGAAGTGGTTGACGCCGTAGTAGGTGGCGTAGGGGTCGTAGGGGTTGTTCTGGTAGATGACCTTGTTGGCCACGAAATGGCAGAGCGAGCCCATGTAGGACACGCGGTTGAAGCTGTCGTTCCAGCGGATGTGCAGCCTCCCGTTCTCGGCGTAGCCCCAGAGGTCCTCGGGCTTGGCCTGCTGCTGCATGCCGAGGTTGTCGTAGAAGGTGACCAGCTCGCGCCGGGTCAGCTCCTCGAAGTAGGCCGGGTCGTCGGGGGGCAGGTTGCTCAGCACCCGCAGCTTCGAGACGGGGCTGTTCTGCCGCACCTGCCCGAAGTCCAGGTAGAGGCCGTCGTGGAAGCGGTAGCTGGCCGAGTAGGGGACCAGCCGGGCCGTGTCGGCCTGGGCCAGCGCCAGGCCAGGGGCCAGGGCCAGCAGCAGGCAGGCGAGCCAGAGCCGCCGGGGGCAAGCCTGGCCGGCGCGGCGCTCGGGTTTTGTGCTTTGCGAAGTAATTTTCATTTTTGCGAAATTTTAGCCCTGGTGAGCAAGCGGATGTCCAAATGTCGAAAATTTAACGGGCATCTTGCTTTTCCTCGATCCAAAAAAAAGATTTATCTTTATTAGCGCCAGCATGGCAAGAAGGCAGCGGGCGCGTCGTCCCCGCAAAACGCAAACCAGCGGCCTGCATTGCCAGCCGGATGGCCGGACCCGCCGCCGGGCTTTCTTCGCTGACCGTTCGTCCTCATGCCAGCCCGCCTGATCCCATCAACCGAAAGTAAGTCATGCAAACCAACGCCAAGTGGATAGAGAACCTTTTCGGTAGCCAGCCGCACCTCTACGACAGCGAAATCGTCAACAGGGTCATCCTGATCAACATCTACTCGATCATCGGTTTGGCTTTCAGCTCCCTTTTCGCCTTCGGGGCCTTCCTGTTCGAGAACACGCCCATGCTGCTGACCTTCGCGGTCTCGGCCCTCTTCTTCGCCATCTGCCTGGTCTTCCTGCGCAAGTCCAAGAACTACAAGTTCAGCGGCTACCTGCTCACCCTGGGCGTCTCGGCGCTGCTGCTCGTGCTGCTGGCCTTCTCGAAGGGCCAGGTGCAGTGGCTGTTCTGGTTCTTCGTCCATCCGCTGTTCGCCTTGTTCGTCCTGGGCCCCCGGCAGGGCGGCATCGTCTCGGGCGCGGTCTTCGCCCTTTCGGCCTCCATCATCCTGGCGGGCCCCAGCCTGGGGCTCGAGGGCGAGTTCGCCTTCAGCTTCCAGTTCGGCTTCCTGCTCTCGTGGGCGGCCGTGTTCATGGTCAGCCTGTTCTACGAGAAGAACCGCCGGGACCTGTCGGCCGTCATCGAGAAGAAGATGCTCGACTCGCAGAAGGTCGAGAAGGAGAAGGACCAGTTCATCACCCGCCTGTCGCACCAGATCCGCACGCCCCTGAACAACCTCCAGGGCATCACCGACCTGCTCAGCAAGACCGAGATGGACGACCTCCAGCGCGACTACCTCGACACCATCGTGGCATCGGCCAACACCATCTCCACCGTGGTCAACTCCATCAACACACTCACCGGAGTCTCCATCGACCGCAGCAAGGAGAAGAACCTCAGCTTCAGCCTCACGGCCACCATCGAGAGCGTGTTCACCCTGTTCAGCAACCGCTACTCCGGCAACGTCAAGTTCAACTTCCGCCCCCTGGCCGACATTCCCAGCCGGCTCATCGGCAGCCCGATCATCGTCAAGGAAGTGCTCCTGGCCCTCATCGAGAACTTCATCAACCATTCGCCGGGCCCGCCCATGGCCATCGACCTCCAGCTCGGCATCGAGCCGACGGCCGCCGAGTCCAACATCGCCCTGGCCAAGCTCGTCATCTCCGCCAGCCACACCGCCGCGCGGGCGGGCAAGCTCGAGCTCGAGAAGTCGCTCGACCTGACCATGACCGAGCGGACGCTCAGCCAGAACGGGGGGACTTTCCAGGCCGAGGTCCAAGGCGAAAACCTCGTGTTTTCTATCACCATGGAGTTCAAGAAGAACCGCACCGCCGTACACCAGAAAAAGCAGGCCGAGGCCGGCGGCCTGGCGCCGCTGGCCAACCCGTCGGGGCCCGTCAAGAAGGGCCTCGACCTCCAGCAGGCCAACGTTCTGCTGGTGGAGGACAACGAGATCAACCAGCGCATCATGATCCTGAGCCTCAACAAGCTCGTCAAGAACATCGACGTGGCCAGCAACGGCAAGGACGCCATCGACAAGTTCGTCTCGGCCAAGTACGACATCATCCTCATGGACGTGCAGATGCCCGTCATGGACGGCATCAAGGCCACCCAGAAGATCCGCGAGATCGAGACCGGCACCTCCAGCCACATCCCCATCATCGCCGTAACGGCCAACGCCCTCATGGGCGACCGCGAGACCTGCCTGGCCGCCGGCATGGACGACTACATCAGCAAGCCCTTCAAGCTCGACGTGGTGCTCGAGAAGATCAAGTACTTCCTGGAACGCTGAGCCCCGCTCAGGGTTCGCCCCCGATTGCCTCCAGCTCGAAGCTGTGCCCTAGCGTGGCCATGATCTCCCAGCGCGTCCGCGGGTGGTCCGGGTCGAAGACCGCCAGCCCCTCCGGGGTCTGGAGCCGGCGGCCCTCCAGGCGGAGGTAGGTCCGCTCATGCGGCAGGTACTCCGCGCCCAAGGTCCAGCCCGTGGCCTCGAGCCCCCTCGGGCTGCCGTCGTCCGTGGGCACGATGCCCGAGACGATGCCCTCGGGGTCCTGGAAGGTCTCCCAGCGCAAGGTCATTGAGAAACTGGGGTGGAACTGGCCCGTCAGGATGAACAGCGCGTTGCGCAGGGTGGCCGTCCGGCCCGTCCCGTCGAGCTTGCCGCGGGCCTGGCTGCCGAAGTCGCCGCCGAGGGTCGCCCGCACCCAGCGGGGCGCCTGCCACACCAGGTAGAGGTTGTGGTAGGCGCGCAGGCCCTGGCCCGCGGGCAGCGCCGCGGAGGCCTCGACGCCCAGCAGGTTCGAGTAGGCCAGGCTGAGCCCGCCGGGCAGCGCGTAGCCCAGCAGCAGCCCGACCGACTTCTGCCGGTTGGCGTCCATGAAGTGGTTGTAGCCGTTGACGACCCAGAGCTGGGCCGTCAGGGCCTCGTTTCCTTCGTAGCGGAGGCAAACCCCGGCCTGGTCGGAGGGCTCGTGGAAGGTGGCCAGCGTCGTGGAGCTGAGCTTGTCCGTCATCGGCAGGAAGCTCTCCGTGCCGATGTGCGTGGGGAAGAATCCCGCGTCGAGCCAGAGGCCCTTGGCCATGCGGAATCCCACGTTGGCCGCCTGCAACGCGGGGAATGTCTGCGACCAGGTCGCCCGCACGATGTCGCCCTGGTGGATGACCAGGGTGGCCCTGGCCTTTTCCTCGACGAAGCGCAGGCCCACCTGCGCGATGTTTAGGCCAAAGGCGCGGCTGCGCGGCGACACGTTGCTGAAGGGCTGGAGCTCCGAGCTGGGCAGGTGGTGGTCGTACTGCGCGCAGTAGGCGTCCACGTAGCCCGAGATGCCCAGGCTGGCCCCCTGCGGCCGGGCAGGCCCGGCCAGGGCAAGAAGCGCCACGGCCAGCAGGGCAGCCCGGCTCGCCCTGTTGCGCCCAGGGCCTGGCGAGGGTCGCTGGTCCGTGCTCATCGTTTCTGGTGCCAGAGGGCCACGTCGCTGACCAGCTCCTCGATGCGCGACGAGAGCAGCTTGTGGTCCACGGGCTTGGGCGCCTCCACGTCCATGTAGCGCTTGAGCTCCGAGAGCATGATGGTGCCGTTGGAGTCGAGGTCGGCCCGGCCGCTCTTCAGGGCCTCGAGCACCAGGTGGGCGAACAGGCCGTTGCGCTGCTGCTCGCCCATGACGATTTCGCGCTTGGAGCTGGCGCTGGAGATGGACATGGTGCCGCTCTGGTGGAAAAGCTGCTCGAGCAGCTCGTTCAGCACCAGGAAGGCGCTCTTGAGCTCCGCCTGGCCGGTGTGGTGGTGTACGTCGAAGAACAGGGTCTTGCCCCGTGCCGGGATGCCGTCGAAGAGCACCATCAGGCTGTCGAAGGGGATCCCCGCCTGGCCGGGCGCCGCGAAGTTGACCGACGAAGTGGCCAGGAAGTAGTTCATGTCCGCGTCCAGGATGGCCGAGCCGGCGAAGAAGACCATGACGTGGTCGTCCGTCTCGGTGAAGCCGAGCTTGGCCTTCAGGCGGTTGAGGTTGTCCATGGTGAAGTCCTGGTCGAAGAGCCGATGCACGACGATGCTGTCGTAGTGGAGGGGCTGCTGTCCGAAGTAGGCCAGCAGGTCGTTGACGTCCTTGGTGGCGTAGGCCAGGTTCATGGCCGCGTCGGCGAAGCGGGAGACGCCCAGGCCGACCAGGTGCATGACCTTGGGCTCGGGGTCCTCGCTGTTGTAGATTTCGACGCTCTGGCTGAGCGATTCCACCCCGTTGATGTTGATGGCCTTGATCTCGATGACGTTGACCCCCTCGACCAGCTCCAGGTGGAGGTCCTGCTTGTGCCAGTCGGTGTCGAAGCGGCGCAGGTCCAGGCCCTGCTGGCCGAAGACGGGCACCTTGTTGACGCAGACCTCGAGCCGGTCGAGGCGGAAGCGGCTGTCCTGGGCCATGATGTTGAGCACGACCTTTCCGGCCCGGCTGCGGCTCCGGATGCTCTCGCGGTTGAGGATCTCGACCGTGGGCAGGTGGAAGATGTCGTCGTCGGAAAGCTGTCCTGGGCTGGTGTTGGCGTTCCGGATGGCGTTGATGCGCTCGAAGGTCCTGGCTGCCATTTCGGACTGGTCTCCCAGCCGTGCCAGGACCAGGTCGGGGCGGTTGAAGTAGGAGTGGAACTGCTCCAGGGGAAAGGTCTTGCCGTGGAAGTAGATGCCCACGCCCTGGCCGCCGTTCTCGGAGCTGCGGTAGTACATGGGCTCGACCAGGCAGACGTAGTCCTGCTCGCCCACGCAGACCATCTGGGCCAGGGGCTTGAGGGACTCGACGTCCCAGACGCGGACCCCGCCCTCGAGGCTGGCGCTGGCCAGCCGGCGGCCCTGGTCGTAGAAGATGACCTTCCGGATGCCCCTCCCGTCCTCGAAGGTGCCGATTTGGCGCATGAGCGTGGGCGCCCAAAGCTCGATGCTGCTGCCGTGGGCCACGGCGAGGTAGTAGTTGTTCTCGTCGAAGCAGAGGTCGGCGATGGGGTTGGCGAACTGCGAGAGGGTCCACATGGCGCGGCTCTGGGTGTCCATGACCTTGACCACGCCATCCTGGCTGCCGAAGGCCACGTACTTGCCGTCGGAGCTGTAGGCCATGCTGGTGACCGGGGCATTCCGGAAGCGCACGGCCCGGCCTTGGTCAACTGCCCCGGCCAGCCCGGCCTCGAGCATCTGGGCGTTCAGGGTGGCCAGGGTGTTGCCCGTGGCCTCGCGGCTGCCGGAGGCCTCCAGCACCGCCAGCGCGTAGCCCTGCTGCATCTGGCATTCCACGACCTCGTTGCGCCCGTTGTGGAAGACGAAGCTGCGCTGGCTGGGGTGCGCGGCGACGCCCCTGCCCCTCGGGTCGAAATCCTCGAACCGCGAGACCATCTGGCCCCGGTAGGGGTTCCACACCTCCAGGTAGGCCGAGTCGGTGTAGCGCTGCATGAAGTCGGGGATGACCCCGCCGTTGTAGAGGCTCAGCAGCTCCTGGTTGTCAACCGCCGGGCGGCGCACCGTCCGCGAAAGCAGGATGGACGAGAAGTCGCGGGTGAACTCGATGCCGTTGACCTGCCCGCCGGGCACCTGGAACACGTTGACCTCGCGAAAGCGCTGCGAGGCCTCGTCGTACATCCAGTACTGCAGCACGTTCTCGACCGCGGTCAGGAGCTGGCCCGTGCTGGGGTCGTAGCTCATGGCCGTCACCGCGCCCTGCATCTTGGTGTCGATGACGCCCTTGATGCGCCCCTCGTTCAGGTCCCAGACCTTGATCAGCCCGTCGTCGCTGGCCACCAGCAGCTCGTCGCGCTCCTCCACCAGCGCGATGTCGTTGATTTCGGTGCTGATGCCGAAGCTCTTGTAGGCCAGGCCGTTGGCATATCCCCGCTGGACGATCTGCTTCTGGCCGGTGCAGGCCAGGAAGTCCTGCCCGAGCGGGTGCGGGCTGATGCAGCGCACGCCGCTGTTCTCGACGACCTCCCATTCCATCTGGTTCTTGTTCAGGTTCCAGAGCACGGTCTTGCCGAGGCTCCTGTTGGCGATCCCCAGCGAGTCGGAAAGGCTCTTGAAGTACCCGACCACGACCTTGTCCTCGGAGGGATGGAAGGCCACGCTCTGCGCGGCGAAGCCGGGATAGCTCAGGGTGACGGCCTCCTCGCGGTTGCTCAGGTTCCAGATCTTGACGGTGTGGTCGTTGCTGGCCGAGGCCAGCAGGGTGCCCATGGGCGAGAGGGCCAGGTCGTTGATGCTGTTGGGGTGCATGGCCAGCTTGTACTCGACGCGCTTGCGCCTCCAGTCCCAGGCCTTGATGTAGATGTCCTCCCCGGCGGCGAAGAGCAGTTGGTCGTCGAGGCTGAACTGCAGGGCCAGGTAGGTGTTGGTGTACTCGATCTTCTCGACCAGCTCCTTCTCCTTCTTGCGCTCCTGCATGTCCCAGACCACGATCTGCGGGTCGTCGCCGGCGCTGGCCAGCCATTTCCCGTCGTGCGAGAAGGCCAGGGCGTGGATGGGCCTGTCGTGGCCTTCCAGCTTGCCGACCACTTCGCCCGTCTTGATGTCCCAGACCAGGATGGCGTTGCCGGAGCTGGAGACCAGTTGGTTCATCCCGGGGTGGAAGGCCAGCGCCTCGGCCGGATGGCCTTGGTTGTCGAAGGTCTGGACGAGCTTCCCGGTTTCGTTCTGCCAGACCTTTATCTGGTTGTCGTCGCCCGAGCTGGCCACCCATTCGCCGGTCTTGCTGTAGCAGACCTGGAGCACGGTGGCCTCGTGGGTGTTTTGGAGCCTGAGGGTCGGGGTGTCCTGCGCCAGGCTGGCCAGGTGGACAAGCAGGAGGCCGGCCAAAAGGAGGAGTCCTTTTTGTTGCATCGCGGAAGGGTTAGGTGGAGGTCTCTGTCGCAAAAATAAATAAATGGGTGTTCTTTGCGAGGGGAGGCATGCAAGTTCTTCATAATACGAAATATAGGGGGATAAACTTGCATTTAAAACTTAAAAATTCTAAATTGTTTGAAATTAGGCGGTTTGAGCGGATACTTTGCCCTTTGGAATATCCGCGCCAGGCTTTCTGGGGGAATTGGTTTGCCCAAGTATTTTTCGTTCCCGACCCGACTGGGCTTGCGAGTTTTTTTCCTTCCGGCCCTCCTTCCGGCCTGGCTTCCGGGTCCGCGGGACGTTCCCAGGGGCACCAGAAAGCGGAAGGCCTTCCCCCGATCGGGGGAAGGCCTTCCGCTTTCGAAAAGGACGCGCTGGCGTTGTCAGCCCGCGGCTCCGGAGCCGCCGCCGAACTCGTCGTCCGCGCGGCGGGTGGTGTTCGGGTTGGGGCTTGCCGGGTCCAGGGTGCCGTTCGAGCCCGAGGCCGGGTCGCTGTTGGCTGTCCGCACGCCGAGCGGAGGCGCGATGACGCTGTTGCCGGCGGGGTTGCCGGAGTGGGGCGGAGGCTCGGCCACGGTGCCGTCGCCGGAGATGCCCGAGCTTTCGATGGCGATGCTGCGGTTGGCGCTGGTGACGTGGTGCATGACCTTGGAGCCGAAGTAGAAGGCGATCATCATCTGGAAGGCCACCATGAACTGGTGGAACTGCACCTCGAACTCGATGATGTGTACCGTGGCCAGCTCGAAGAAGACCACCACGAAGAGGAGGGTCATGGTCAGGATGCCCCGCAGGACGCCCCGGGGCATGCTGAAGGTCTCGCCCGAGTAGGGGTTCTCGATTTCCTTGTTGTCGGCGTCGTACCATTTGCCGAAGGTGAACTTCTTGAGCAACAGGATGAACAGGAACATGGTTCCGAACATCCAGAGGGCGATGGGCAGGTAAACCAGGACGAGGTATTCCCATGAGGAGGCGTCCATCAACTGCGAACTGTTGACGGTGGTGTAAACCTGTTGCCCCCCGAAACTGTCTTGAAAATCCAATTCTGCTTGCATGTGTTGGGTCTGGTTGATGTTTTTCAGTAGGTCTAGTTGACGAGGAAGCCGATGAGCAGCGCCACGGGGATGCCCAGCAGGGCGAAGGTCTTCATGCGGGCCTGGCGGAGGGCTTCGCGGCGCATCTCGAAGGCGTGTTCCTCCGAGGCCGTTATCTGGCGCTCGTAGGAGGCCTCCTTCTCGCGCATCAGGGCGATGATGGAGTTCTTCTCGCCAATCTGGGCCTCGAGGTTCTCGACTTTGCGCTCGTAGGCCACGACCAGGGAGTCCGAGATCTCCAGCAGCTTGGCCTTCTCGATGGTTTTCTTGAACTGCTCTTCCGAGAGCACCCACTCGGTCTTGTCCACCTTGTTCTCCCAGCTTTGGCCCGGGATCAGGCGGATGGGGTAGTTCTGGGCGGCGGAGGGCAGGCAGGCGGCCATGACGATGAGCCATGCGGCCAGTGTTCTCAGGGGCTTAGCCATAGTATTTGCCGAATTCGTCGTTGAGCTGCTCGTCGTCCATGTTCTCGACCTCCTGGTGGACGGATTCCCGTTGCTCGCGGAGCGTGCGGATGCGGTCGTCGATGAGCTTCTCCTCCTCCTTGAGCTGCTGCACGCGCTGCTCGCGCTGGCGGATTTCCTGGTCGAGCTGCTCGCGGACCTGGGTCTCCTGGGCGCGGACGTTGTCGTAGCGCTGCTCGCTCTCCTGCACGCGCCCTCGGGCGCCGCGGGGGCGGCGGTTCTCGGTGTCGAGGATGCGCTGGAACCAGTTCTTGACCAGCATGAAGGGCCCGGCCAGGGCGGCCAGGATCATGGTCAGGGGTTGCCAGCTCACTCCGTCGAAGACGCCCCGGTCGTAGAGCAGGCCGATGATGACCATCAGGGCCACCACCACTGCCACGATGGTGAGTATTCGTTTCATAGCTTGGGTATTAGGGGCTTAGCTTTGGGTGAGGAACTCGGCGGACACCCACCCTTGGATGGTGGTCTCGACCTTGGCCCATCCGTTCCGGGTCTCCAGGACGCGGACCTTGGTGCCTTTTTCCAGGGCCTCGGCCACCTTGGGGTTGGTGGAGCTGGGGCCCGAGCGGATGTTCAGGAAGCTGACCCCCACGCGCATCTCCTGGCTGGTCTGGTCGGGGCCGTCTTCGGCCCGGCCGGTGCCCAGCAGGCGGTTGCGGAAGGTGTCGAGCGGGAAGGCCGGCCCGGGGTCCTGCTTGAAGCTGGTGATCTCCTCGTGGCCGACGATGTACTTGATGCTGTACTTCTCGATCAGCGACGCGCAGAGCTCCTCGGTGGCCTGTATCTGGGCCTCTTTGTAGGCGTGCCAGTACTTGGGCTGGGTCTGGTTGCGGTGGGTGCCGTAGAAGGCGTCGCTGGGGTTGTAGGTGGTCCCGTACTGGCCCCGGAAGACGTTCCCGCTCTTGGTCAGCGGCCCCTCGTTCACGATCTCGATGCCGATGGAGTGCTGGTTCATGCCCGTGCGGGTCAGGTGCTTGCTGGGGCCCGCGTGCCAGGCCACCAGGTTGAAGGGCACCAGTTGCGTGATGCTGCCGTCGTAGTCGATGACCACGTGCGCCGAGGCCTGGACCCTGGGGCTGACCAGGGTGTTGATGGCCGATTGGGCCGTCGGGCCCGCCGTGTAGTGGATCACGATGGTGTCCAGGTTTCCGGCTTTGAATTCGCCACTGTGGTTCGGCGAGCGGGTGAAAGGCTTCACCTGGCCGCCTTCTTTGAGCAAATGGTTCCTTATTTCCATGGATGTTCTTGTTTTTTTTTGCCTTCCTAAAATAGTGATTTTTCGCGCATCCCGAAAAAATACGCGCTCCGCCGCCGCGGCTCGCCGCGGGCATGGGCCTCACATCGCGTTGAAACCTTGGCTCAGGTTGATGGGAACTATCTTGATTTTGAGGTAGTTGGGCGGGCCGCCGATGCCTGTGCGCTCGTAGGCGCAGAGCATGATGCCCTTGGAGCTCGACGGCTGAAGCAGCACGCCGAAAACATGCGCGTCGAGCATGAAGATCTCGTCTTCCGGCAGCTTGTCCTCCACTTGCTGGGCCCCCATTTCCTTGTTCCGGACGATGAAGCTGGCCTGGCTCACGACCCGGTAGCCGTCGTAGGGGTGCTCCTTGGTGGCCGTCTCGACCGAGAGCGTGTAGTCCTTGCCCTCGTAGCTGAACTCCTTGCCCAGCATCTGGAAGGCCTGCGTGGGCACCACTTCCCTTTGGCCGAGCAGGTCGGCGAAGGCCTGGCCTTCTTTTTCCCACAGGGTCTTGATGCCGCCCTCGTCGAAGGGCATCTCGGCGTCGGTGCCCAGCTCCCAGAGCACCTGGGTGCCGCTGGTGGCCGGGTCGAACAGGCAGAGCTGGGCCAGGTACATGCCCGTCTCGCCCGGGAAAGGCTCGTGGTAGTAGGCCAGTTGCCCGCTCGGGCTCCAGCCGATCGGGTAGAAGGCCTCCTTGAGCGCGTCCAGCTCCTGGCCGTAGTCGAGAATGGCCGGCTGCGAGTAGCTGTGGGTCGTGCTGGGGATTTGCTCCGTGCTGTCTTTCTGGCCTGGCTCTTGCGTGCCGCCTTCGCCGGAGCAGGAGATGCCGCCTTGCAGCAGCAGGGCGGCGAAAAGGGCTTTGAGCGCCGTCTGGGTGACTTTTTTCATCGGTCGTGGGTCAACGGGTTTTGGGGAATGCTTGCGGCCGCTAAGATAGGCATTTATTCCGATTGCCCGTCCGTCCAAGTTCAAAAAAAGTATCCTGGTATTCTTGTCTTCTGTCTTCTTGGCTTGATTTTTTTATTTAGGCCCTGATAGACAAGACTATGAAAACCATTTCCGAGCTTCTTCAACCGAATCGAAATACCGCAATTCATATGCCTTGTCCGTGTGGTCGTCGAGCACCTGCTCCAGCGATACCTGCGTGAAGATCTCTTCGCTGAGCACGATGGCCGCCCGGCCCTTGGTCGCGTGGACCAGGACGTTGGCCAGCACCCACTCCTGAAGGTCCGGGGTTATCGAGAAGGCCAGGTGCTTGTTGTCGGCGAGCATGTTGAGCGGGTCGGGGTTGGCCCGCAGGTGTTCGGCCACGCGGAGCATGATGGCCTTGTATTCCTGGGCTTCCATCTCGGAACTCTCGGGCAGCCATATTACCTCGAAGACGCGGGCCTGTGGCTCCCAGTTCATTTCGCAGTAGCGCGATCGGTGGATGTTTTCCATGGCTTGTAGGGTTTGGATTGTTCCATGAAGATAGATTTTTTGGAACCACCCAGTCTATTTTTTCTTAAAAAAACACAATTCGACTTTGAAAAAGGCGGCTTCCCGGGATGGGGAGCCGCCTTTTCCAATCTTGACTTGAGGGGAAGAGCAGCAGGCTACTTGCCTTTCTTGTTCTGTTGCTTTTCTTCCTTGGTGGTGAACTTTTTGCCTTTTTCAGCATCTTTGTTCTTTTCGCCACCGGCTTTCGTTCCTTTTTTCTCTGCCATTGTAGTAAGGTTTTAGGTTAAAAACTAAGCCTAAATTACGCGTTCTCGCATACAATTTCCAAACGGAGGGCATTTTTTTTTTCGGTTCCAATCACCCCAAACTGTTGACATCGGATGGACAAGGCAAGTTACTGGTTTTCAATTGTTTCATTGTTGATTCTGCAAGGCTTTCCGGGGCTTGCCTGGGCGCAGGGCGGGCTTTACGAGCCGCGGGAGATCCGCGAGGCCTACGAGCGTGGCACGCGCTCGCGCACGGGCGAGCCTGGGCCGGCCTACTGGCAGAACCAGGCCAGCTACCAGATACAGGCCAGCGTCGAGCCCGAGCTGGGCCGTATCGAGGGGGCCATGCGGCTGGTCTATGTCCACAACGGGCCTGAACGCCTGGGCCAGTTGTGCTTCAACCTCTACCAGGACCTCTACCGCCGCGGGGCCCAGCGCAAGGTGGAGCTCGACGAGCGCGACCTCCACGACGGCACGCAGATAACCGACCTGGTCGTCAATGGCCGCCCCTACGGCCCCGGCTCGCTCAGCCGCGACGGGACTTCGCTCCAGGTCAACCTCGCGCAGTCGGCCTCGCCGGGCTACACCCTGCGCGTCAGCCTGCGCTGGAGCCTCTCCCTGCCCCAGCACGAGCTCGTCCGCATGGGCCGGTTCGGGCCCAACAGCCTGTTCGCGGGCTACTGGTTCCCGCAGGTGGCCGTCCGCGACGACCTCCGCGGCTGGGACCGCCTGCCCTACAACGGCCAGCAGGAGGTCTTCCAGGATTTCGCCGACTTCGACGTGCGCCTGACCCTGCCCACGCCCTTCACCGTCTGGGCCACGGGCGAGCTCCAGAACCCCGGCGAGGTGCTCCCGCCCTCGGCGCTCGAGGCCCTGGCCCGGGCCGCCGACTCCGACCAGACCCTGCTCGTGGCCGGCCAGCAGGCCCAGCTCGAGCGCGAGGCCCTGCCCGGGCCGACCCGCACCTGGCACTTCAAGGCCCAGAAGGTCAGCGACTTCGCCTTTGGCGCCAGTTCCGTCTATCACTGGAGCGCCCGCGCCGTGGTCCTTTCCTCGGGCCGGAAGGTCATGGCCCATGCCGCCTATCCGCCCGCCCAGGCCCTGCATTTCGGCAAGGCCCCGCAGATGATCGCCGAGGCCCTGGCCTTCTTCACCGATTCCATGCCCGCCGTCGAGTACCCCTTCCCGCACATGACCGCCTTCTGCGGCGGGCCTTCGGGCATGGAGTTCCCCATGATGATGAACAACTCGCCCCGCGGCTCGGCCAGCGCCACCTACGACGTGGTCGTCCACGAGGCCGCGCACACCTACTTCCCTTTCATGATGGGCATCGACCAGAGCCGTTACGCCTGGATGGACGAGGGCTGGGCCATGTTCTTCTCCGCCCCGCTGATCGACCGCTTCACCCAGATGCCCGGCGCCGAGCTGCGTTCGGCCATGAACCAGGTGCTCGGCTACGCCGGGACGCAGTTCGACGCGCCCATGATGCTGCCCTCGGCCATGACCCTGGGCTTCGAGTACTACATCCCGACCTACTACCGCTCGTTCGTGGCCTACCACCTGCTGCGCGGCCTGCTGGGGCCCGAGCTGTTCCTGGAGGCCCTCCAGACCTACATCCGCCGCTGGCAGGGCAAGCACCCGACGCCCTACGACTTCTTCTACACCTTCGACCAGGTCTCCGGCCGCGACCTTTCCTGGTTTTGGAAGAGCTGGTTCTTCGAGCCCGGCTTCCCCGACCTGGCCCTGGCCGACTTCCGCCGCCTCGACGATGGCCAGTACGAGCTCGTGGTCCGCAAGGTCGGCAGCATGCCCCTGCCCACCGTCCTGGTCTTCTACGGGCAGGATGCCAGCCAGGAGCTCGAACGCGTACCGCTGCCCCTCGACACCTGGGCCGACGGCCGCGCCAGCCACCGCCTGGTGCTCAGCCTGCCCGCCCGCGTGCGCGGCGTCCGGCTCGCCGGCGAGCTGCGCGACATCGAACTTTCCAACGACATGATCCCCCTGCGATGAAACCCACAGCCCCTGGGCGCGAGGCCGCGCTGCTCGACATGGCCTACCTGCCCAACATCCAGTACCTGGGCAAGTTCCTGCTCTACGACACCATCGTCTTCTGCCAAGGCGAGCGCTATTCCAAGCAGACCTTCCGCAACCGCGCCCGCCTGGCCGCCGCCAACGGACCGCTGGAGCTCGTCGTGCCCGTCAGGGCCGGGCGAGGCCTGCGCCTGCCCATGGCCGAGGCCCTGGTGGACAACAGCCTCCCCTGGTGGCGCAACCACTGGCAGAGCATCGTCTCGGCCTACCGCTCATCGCCCTTCTTCGAGCATTTCGAGGATGAGCTGCGCCAGATCCTCTGGGCCCGGCACGAGCGGCTCATCGAGCTCGACTTGGCCCTGCTCCAGTTCCTGCTCCGCGCCTTCGGCATCCGCAAGCAGCCTCTTTTCCTCGACTGCCCAGCCCACGAGCTGCCGAATTGGGCCGACTGCCGGCCGCTCTTCTCGCCCAAGGAGGCCCGCCAGGCGCCCGACCCGGACTTCCGCCAGCGGCCCTACGCCCAGGTGTTCGCCCCCCGGCACGGCTTCCTGCCCGGGCTCTCGGCCCTCGACCTGCTTTGCAACGAAGGCCCGGACGCCCGCGACGTCCTGGCGCAGTGCCTGGTGCCCTGACTCCGAAATCCTTCCGCAAGCCCATTTCCACCCAACCGAAATCCCTCCCGCATGACCCTGCAACAGTTGAAATACGTCGTGGCCCTGGACAGCTACCGCAGCTTTTCCGTGGCCGCCGAGCATTGCCTGGTCAGCCAGCCCACCCTGACCATGCAGCTCAAGAAGCTCGAGAACGAGATGGGATTCAGCATCTTCAACCGCAAGAAGTCGCCCCTGCGGCCCACCCAGATGGGCGCGCTGATCGTCGAGAAGGCCCGGCAGGTGCTCCGCGAGGTCGAGCAGATGCAGGCCCTGGTCCGAGGCGAGCAGGAGAGCGTCGAGGGCGAGTTCCGGCTCGGGGTCATTCCCACGGTCGCGCCTTACCTGCTGCCCCTTTTCGTGGGAGACTTCATCGAGCACAACCCCAAGACCCGGCTGCTGGTCGAGGAGATGAAGTCCTCCGAGATCATCTCCAAGCTCCGCGACGGCAAGATCGACGTCGGCCTGCTGGTTACGCCGCTCGACGAGGCCGACCTGCGCGAGGTGCCGCTCTACTACGAGCCTTTCCACCTCTTCGTCTCGCCCGGCCACCCCCTCTCGCTGCTCGACGAGGTCTCGCCCGACGACGTCGAGCAGGCCGACGGGCTCTGGGTGCTCAACCAGGGCCACTGCTTCCGCAACCAGGTGCTCAACATCTGCCACCGCCCCAGCTCCGCCAACCTGGGCCGCCTCCAGTACGAGAGCGGCTCCATCGAAACCCTCAAGCGCCTGATACGCACCAACTTCGGCTACACCCTCGTGCCCGAGCTCTCGCTCGATGCCGAGCTCGACAACGTCCGCCCCTTCGCCGAGCCGCAGCCCGTCCGCGAGGTCAGCCTCGTGGTCCACAACAGCTTCGTCAAGGAGCGCCTCATCGAGGAGCTGCGCCGCGAGATCCTCGAGGCCATTCCCGACAAGATCCGCAAGAACCGCCGCTACATCAAGGTCCGCTGGCGCTCCTGAGGGCAAGTTGTGTTCAAACGTACAGGGAAAATCTTTTTTGGCTCTTCAACATTTTTTGTGGAAACAGGATCCTAGGGCAAACAGAAGCCGGAAATATGTTGAATTTCAATGCCATGTCCGTGATCATCCACCCAATTCGTGCCATTTGCCTTCCCAATCCACCCCAAAGCCCCAAGGACAATATTTTCCTGTCTTGGGGTCTATTGTTTTCAAAAGGGGGAATGATTTGAAGGTTTCGGTATAGATGGAATCTATCCTGTGAGTCAAATTATCTATTTTGATTATCCAAATGCTTTCCCTAAATTCGCGGAGAGTTACACCTAAAAAAACATCCGACCATGCAAAAGATAATCGGCCTTTCGAAGGATTACGCAGAAAAGATCGCCGTCAAGCTCAACGAGCTGCTGGCCGACTACGAAGTCTTCTACCAGAACCTCCGGGGCTTCCACTGGAATGTCGTCGGGCGGGACTTCTTCCAGCTCCACCTCAAGTATGAGGAGATGTACGATGCCGCCTTCGCCTCCATCGACGAGGTGGCCGAGCGCATCCTGACCCTGGGCCAGCGCCCGCTGCACACCTTCACCGGATTCCTGGCCAGCTCTTCCATCCGCGAGGTCTCGGACGTCAGCGGCGGCATCGAGACGGCCCAGCAAGTGGTCCAGAACCTGAGCCTGATGCTCGAAAAGGAGCGCGAGGTCCTGGCCCTGGCCTCCGAGAGCAACGACGAGGGAACGGCGGCCATGGTCAGCGACTTCATCAAGCGCAACGAGAAGGACGCCTGGATGCTCAGCGCCTTCCTGCGCTGACCGCGCGGCCAACCGCCCAAAGGCCGGCCCCGCCGCGGGGCCGGCCTTTGGGCGGTTGGGGCGCTCGGGGGTGCCACGCGCCGTTACTGCCGCCGACCGCGAAAGCCGGCGCATCTTTCTGGAAAAGCAACAACCCCGTTGAAAGCCAACGACTTGCGGCCTACCTGATACCAAGTCGCGTCCAATGGTGATGGATTGCCTTGACGACTTGACCAACCCCTTCGGGGTTCGCCTCTTTGGCTTGGCTACGCTTTCTGCAACCCTGGCACCCCTTCGGGGTTGGGCGAGTCGTCCAGGCGATCCATCACGTTAGAACACGACTTGGCACCAGCATCGAAAGCGGCTGGTCGCCAGGCCACGGTTCCCGCAGGCCCAAGAAAAAAGCCACCTTTTTGGGGTGGCTTTTTTCTTGGGCCTGCGGGTGGGCGCCTATCGGGCGAAGAGCATCTCGCGGTACTTGGGCAGGGGCCACATTTGGTCGTCCACGATGAGCTCGAGCTTGTCGATGTGGTAGCGGATGAGGTCGAGGAAGGGGAAGATGGCCTTGGAGTAGTCGTTGGCGCGCTCGAGGATGTCTTCCTTGGCGTTGGCGACCTTGCGGGCCTCGACCATCTCGTTGACCTTGGCCTTGATGAAGTTGAGGTGGTTTCCGATCTCGCGGATGCGGTCCATGCGCGAGGCGGTGAGCTCGGTGGCTTCGGCCTCGGAGAAGATTTCCTTGATGCCGCGGACGCTCTCCACGAGCATGGCCTGGTAGCGGATGGCGGTGGGGATGATGTGGTTGATGGCCAGGTCTCCGAGCACGCGCGACTCGATCTGGACCTTGCTGATGAAGATTTCGAGGCGGATGTTGTAGCGGGCCTCGATCTCGCGGCGCGAGAGGACCTCGTTCTCCTCGAAGACCGCGATGGACTCGGGCTGGAGCAGGGCTTGCAGGGCCTCGGGCACGTCGCGGACGTTGGACAGGCCCCGGCGGGCGGCTTCCTCGACCCACTCGTGGCTGTATCCGTCGCCTTCGAAGCGGACAGACTTGGACTCGACGATGTAGCGGCGCAGGACCTGGAGGATGGCCTCGTCCTTCTTGATGCCCGCGTCGACCAGGGCGTCCACCTCGTCGGCGAAGAGGCGGAGCTGGTTGGCCACGACGGTGTTGAGGGTGATCATGGGCGAGCCGCAGTTGGCCGACGAGCCGACGGCGCGGAACTCGAAGCGGTTGCCGGTGAAGGCGAAGGGCGAGGTGCGGTTGCGGTCGGTGTTGTCGAGCAGGATTTCCGGGATCTTGCCGATGTCGAGCTTGAGGTCGGTCTTCTCGTCGGGGGTCATCTTGCGGTCGGTCACCTTCTCCTCGATCTCGTCGAGCATCCGGCTGAGCTGGGTGCCCAGGAAGGTGGAGATGATGGCGGGCGGGGCCTCGTGCGCGCCGAGCCGGTGGACGTTGCCGTGGGAGACGATGCTGGCGCGGAGCAGGTCGGCATGCTGGTGTACGGCCTTGACGGTGTTGACCAGGAAGGTCAGGAACTGCATGTTGGACTTGGGGTTCTTGCCGGGGGCCAGGAGGTTGACGCCGGTGTCGGTGGCCATGGACCAGTTGTTGTGCTTGCCGGAGCCGTTGATTCCCTTGTAGGGCTTCTCGTGGAACAGGACGCGGAACTTGTGCCGGCGGGCCACCTTGCGCATGATTTCCATCAGGAGCTGGTTGTGGTCAACGGCCAGGTTGGTCTCCTCGAAGAGGGGCGCGCATTCGAACTGGTTGGGGGCCACCTCGTTGTGGCGGGTCTTGATCAGCACGCCGAGCTTGTAGCACTCGAATTCGAGGTCGAGCATGAAGGAGGCCACGCGCTCGGGGATGGAGCCGAAGTAGTGGTCGCTGAGCTGCTGGTCCTTGGCCGAGGAGTGGCCCATGAGGGTGCGGTCGGTGAGGATCAGGTCGGGGCGGGCGTAGTAGAGGGCCTCGTCGAGCAGGAAGTACTCCTGCTCCCAGCCCAGGGTGGAGATGACCTTGGTGACGGCCTTGTCGAAGTACTGGCAGACGCGGACGGCGGCCTTGTCGAGGGCGGTCAGGGAGCGCATCAGGGGCGTCTTGTAGTCGAGGGCCTCGCCGGTGTAGGCCACGAAGATGGTGGGGATGCAGAGGGTGGTCTCGACGATGAAGGCGGGGGAGCTGGGGTCCCAGGCGGAGTAGCCGCGGGCCTCGAAGGTGTTGCGGATGCCGCCGTGCGGGAGGCTGGAGGCGTCGGGCTCCTGCTGCACGAGCTCGTCGCCGTCGAAGTTCTCGAACAGCTTTCCATCCCGGTCGCGGTCCACGAAGGCGTCATGCTTCTCGGCGGTGGCGTCGTTGAGGGGGTGGAACCAGTGGGTGTAGTGGGTGACGCCCTGGTCGATGGCCCAGGCCTTCATGCCGATGGCCACCTGGTTGGCGATCTTGCGGTCGATGCGGGTCCCTTTCTCCATGGCGGTAACCACGGCCTTGTAGGCCTCCTTGGAGAGGTACTTCTGCATCTTGGGCTTGTCGAAGACGTTGATGCCGAAATACTCGGAGGTCTTCTTGGCGGGCGGGCTGACCTTGAGCGGCTGCCGTGCGAACAGTTCCTGGATGGCGCTGAAACGTATGGATGACATGGTTTGCTTTTTTTGGAATGAATACTGTTTTCTGTTGTCGAAAGCATCCGCGAATTAAAGAAAAAATCGACATCCCCCCAATTGAGGTGGGGCTGCCGCGGATTTTGACGCGAATTGGCGGCCCGGCATCGGCTTTCCTGGTCCTTTGCCCGCCCGCCCCCGCGCGGGCCAAGGAGGGCGTTCGGGGGGGAAAAGCTATTTTCGCGGCCCGCTCGGGGGCCAGTCGCCGCCCACGGCTCCGCTCACCCCCAAAAACTTCGCGCTATGGCTTTCCTGTCGAAAGAGAAGATCTTCACCCGGCAATGGTTCCGGGCCTACCTGCTGATCGTGCTGGGCACCTTCATCATGTCGCTGGGCTTCGTGCTCTTCGTCTCGCCCTACAAGCTGGCGCCCGGCGGGGTCTATGGCATCGCCATTGTCCTCCACCACTTGTTCGGCCTTCCCATCGGCATGACGGCCCTCTCGATGGACATCCCGCTGACGCTGCTGGGCATCCGGGTCCTGGGCCCGCGCTTCGGCATCAAGACGGTGGTGGGCTTCACCCTGACGGCCGTCTTCGTGGACCTGGTGGAGTGGGCCTGGGGCAGTGAGCCGCTGGTGGAGGGCGACCCGCTGCTCTCGTCGATCTTCGGCGGGGTGCTGCTGGGCCTGGGCCTGGGCCTGGTCTTCAAGTCCAAGGCCACCTCGGGCGGCTCCGACATCATCGCCATGATCGGCACCCGCTTCCTGCGGATCCCCCTGGGCCGGATGCTGATCATCGTGGACTCGACCATCGTGCTGGTGGGCCTGCTGGCCTTCGCCGACTGGAAGATCCCGCTCTACTCCTGGATCGTCATCTACATCACCGGCAAGGTGATCGACCTGGTGCTGGAAGGGGCCGACGCCGAGCGGACGCTGTTCATCGTCTCGAAGGAGCACGAGCGCATCCGCGCCAAGATCATCGAGGACCTGGAGCGCGGGGGCACCATCTTCGAGGGCAAGGGCCTCTTCCAGAGCCAGGACAAGCGGGTCATCTTCACGGTGCTCAACCGCCGCGAGACCGAGGTGCTCAAGGACTTCATCGCCGAGACCGACCCCGAGGCCTTCGTGACCATCCTCAACGCCCACGAGATCCGGGGCGAGGGATTCCGCCGCCACGGGGCCGACTGAAGCACCTGCAGGCCACAAAAGCCAAGCCCGCCTGCCGGACGCGTCCGGAGGCGGGCTTGTTCGCCAAAAGGCGGGTAGTGGTGGAGCTGGAGGGAATCGAACCCTCGTCCAAACAAGTGGCCCATAGGCTTTCTACACGCTTATTCCCATCTTGGTTTTCGTGCCTCGCCTGGATTGGGACTTCCGAACGAGGCCTTGAGCTTCTTTGAGTTTCACCTGGCGCACGAAGCGTTCACCAGGCTATTCCAGTAAGGCGAAGCCTCTGGTCCCCGAGCTACCGGACCTAACCCGGGGGAAGCTGGCCGTCCCCCCCGTCCTGGGAAGGATTAAGCGAAATCACGCTGAGCGTGGATTAAGCAGCGAGCCTGTAAGAAGTAGTGTTGCCAGTTAAAGGTTCGCGGACATTGATTAACGAGTATAGTTCGCATCACTCGGCGTGCTTACCTACCAACCTACGTTGCTGTCGATAGCCATGTCAGCCCCATTGCCAACTTAGGCATCGCGAAGATAGGCATATTTCCCCGGGACGCAAAAAAAAATGGGGGATTGGTCGTTTTTTTTGTGAAAGCAAGGAACCCAGGCCCAATGGAGGGTCCCATGCTCTTGATCGCCAGTGCTTTGACTGCTAGCGCCCATCCCATCCGCGGCAGCAGCCCCCTTTTTCCGCAAAAACGTCCCTGGAAGCCAAAAAGATTGCCTTGCCGCCAAATTTCGGCTGCCCCGCGGGCCCTGCCTTTGCCTGCCTTTTGCTACCTTTGGCCCCTAGGCGCCGCCCTCGACGGCCCCGGAAACAACCCTCAACAACTCCACGAAGCCATGATCAAAGACGTCAAAATCGGCATACTGCGCGAGACCAAGAAACCGCTCGACCGCCGGGTGGCCCTCTCGCCGGGCAAGGCCCAGGGCCTGCTGCACCGCTACCCGCACGTGCAGGTGCTGGTGCAGCCCAGCCCCACCCGCTGCTACCCCGACCACGAGTACGACTCGAAGGGGATCACCCTGCAAGAAGACCTCAGCGGATGCGACTACCTGCTCGGGGTCAAGGAGGTGGACCCCGAAAGCCTGCTGCCGGGCAAGACCTACCTCTTCTTCTCGCACACGGCCAAGAAGCAGTCTGGCAACCGCCGGCTGCTCCAGGAGGCGCTGCGCCGAGGCATCACCCTGATAGACTACGAGTACCTGACCGACCTCGACGGCAAGCGGCTCGTGGCCTTCGGGCACTGGGCCGGGGTCGTGGGCGCCTACAACGGCCTCTACGCCCTGGGCCTGCGCGAGAAGGCCTACGAGCTGCCCCGCGCCCACAGCCTGCTGGATGTCAAGCAGATGTACGAGGCCCTCGAGCGCATCGACCTGCCGAAGACCAAGATCGTCATCACGGGCGGAGGCCGCGTCGCCCACGGGGCCATGGAGGTCCTGGTCTCGATGGACATCGAGAAGGTCAGCCCGCAGGAGTTCCTCAGCCGCGAGTTCGACAAGACCGTCTTCACCCAGCTCGACCCCTGGCACTACGTCGAGCGCGAGGATGGCAAGATGTTCGACTCGCAGCACTTCTACAAGCACCCCGACCAGTACCAGTCGCGCTTCCTGCCCTACGCCAAGGCCGCCGACATGCTCATCACGGGCCACTACTGGGACCCCCGCTCGCCCGAGTTCTTCACCCGCGAGCAGATGCTCGAGCCCGGCTTCCGCCTCAAGGTCATCGCCGACGTGAGCTGCGACCTCGACGGGCCCATCCCCTCCACCCTGCGCCCGGCCTCCATCGCCGAGCCGCTCTACGGCTACTCGCCCCAGACCGGCGCCGAGACCGCGCCCTTCGAGCCGGGCAGCGTAACAGTCATGGCCGTGGACAACCTCCCCGGCGAGGCGCCCCGCAGCTCGTCCATCGACTTCGGCGCCGGCCTGGTCGAGCGGGTCTTCCCCTCGCTGCTGCTGCGCGACATCGACGGCGTCATCGACAGGGCCACCATCGCCCACCAGGGCGAGCTGGCCCCGGCCTTCGCCTACCTGCGCGGCTTCGCCGAGGGCGATGAGTGAAGAGCCCGTGCCCAACATCTCCACGGCGGCCCTCCGGTTCGGAGGGCCGTTTTTTTGTCGGCTCCCGCGCTTGACTTTTTGCTTTTTTTTGGTGAAATTGAGAAGCAAGCCCCAACGGCTGGACGCGCCGCCCAGCGGGCGAAAACCTCCCCAATCTTAACAAGAAAATGGTAGAAGTAATTGAAAGCCAAGGCAGGAAGATCCGATACGAAGACAACGGCCACGGCAAATGCGTCGTGCTCCTGCACGGATACCTCGAATCCATCGAAATCTGGCGCGGCCTCGACAGCGACCTGGCCAAGCGGTTCCGGGTCGTCAACATCGACCTGCCCGGGCATGGCGCCAGCGACGACTTCGGCCCCAGCCAGTCCATCGAGCAGATGGCCGAGGCCGTGCGCGCCGTGCTCGACGCCGAGCAGGTCCAAAGGGCCACCCTGGTCGGCCACTCGATGGGCGGATACGTGGCCCTGGCCTTCGCCGAGCTCTTCCCCGAGCGGCTGCAGGCCCTCTGCCTCTTCCACTCGCACCCCTTCGCCGACCCCGACGAGGCCCGCGAGAACCGCGACCGGCAGATCGCGCTGGTCTTGCAGGGCCAGAAGAACAAGCTCTGCCGCATGAACGTGCCCAAGGTCTTCGCCCAAGACAACCTCGAGGATTTCGCCTTCGATGTCGAATATTGCGTCGAGGTGGCCCAGATGACCCCCGACTCGGGCGTCGTGGCCTGCCTCAACGCCATGAAGCACCGCCCCGACCGGACCGAGACCCTGGCAAGCCTCAAGGCGCCCTTCCTCTACATCGTCGGCAAGCACGACAACTTCTTCCCCTTCGCCCACCTGGCCCAGGTGCGCCTGCCCGTGCTGACCACCCTGGCCGTCTTCGAGCACTCGGGGCACCAAGGTTTCATGGAAGAGGCCGACAAGGCCCTGGCCACCCTGGAGGCCTTCCTCGACAACCTCGACAGCGACGAGTAGCGAGCCCGACCACCGCGCAACGGAGCCGACCAGCCTTAGGGCAGCGGAGCCCACTCCGGGGCAGGCGGAGCGCCCCCGCCAGGGTGGGCTTTTTGCGGGCGATTTTTGGATTTTCTTCCCAGAATCGCAACGAAATTCATGCGCTTGTCCTTCCTTTGCCAACGCCTTCTCGCTTAACTGCCAGATTCGCAAACGTTTGCAAAGGCTATCGCAAATGGCTTCAAATGTTAAAAAAATGCAAAAGAAGTGTTTTTTCATTTTTTTAACATTTGAAGGCCAAACAAAAGACATTCAAGTAGTTATCTTCCTAGCGCAAACGTTTACGCCTTGAATATCAGCGCTCTCGAAGAACCGAGGCGCCCCCGGAGGCAGTATCGCGAATGGAGTCGATTTGTATTTTTGCAATGAACCCACTTGAAAACGGATATGCCAGAAAATGCGATTCTGCCCTTCTTGTCGGACCTGAAGGGGAACAACAAAAAGGAATGGTTCGAGGCCAACAGGGAGCGCTACCTGCAAGCCAAGTCTGCTTTCACGGAACTTGTCCGGGCCGCCCTCAACGGATTGGCGGCCGAAAATCCGGCCCTGGCGGCGGTTCGTCCTGAAGATTGCATCTTCCGGATCCACCAAGACCAGCGCTTCACCAAGGACAAGGCCCCCTACAAGGCCCACTTCGGAGCCATCCTGGCCCCCGAAGGGACCAAGACCCGGCAGGCGGGCTACTACATCCACCTCGAGGACGGTGGGTCCATGCTGGGGGCAGGCGCCTACAGCCCGGACAGCAAGTCCTTGAAAGCCATCCGCGACGCCATTCTGGACGAGCCGGATGCCTTCAGCCGAATCATCGAGAGCGATGCTTTCCGGCAAACCTTCGGGGAAATCAGGGGCGAGAAGGTCAAGACCTTGCCCCGCGGCGTGGACAAAGACCACCCGCGCCGCGAACTGGTCCGGTTCAAGAGCTACGAAATCCTCGTGCCCTTGCGCTCCGACGAGCTGCTGGACCCGGAGTTCTTTGACAGGATGATCGAGGCCTTCAGACAGGCCAAGCCATACAACGACTTCTTGAACAAGGCGTTGAACTTTTAGGTTTTTTATTTTCATTGCTCTAGTTAGTTTTTTGAGGGTTGGACCCGTCGGAGATCACTCTCCGGCGGGTTTTCATTTCGAAGCGTCCCATGTGCGAGGCCGAACCGGAACCGGCCTGGCAAGCGCTTCATTTCCAGCGCTTTGCGCTAGGGTGGAAATGACCGTGGAAAATCATCTTGGAGGAATGGTGGAAAAATTGTACCTTTCGACCGTTTCACTTTATTGGTTGAAAACTTAACCCCGTCATCCTCCCACCCTAAAATCCCCCCTTGAACCATGAGCAGGACGAACGTGATCACGAACTACTCGGCCGGCAAGGACCCGATCAAGCGCAAGGTCGTCGAGGCCGGCTTCTTCGCCTTGGGCCGCACCTTGCAATCGGCCTCCCGCTTCGAGCCGGAGGTGATGAAGGAATCCGAGAAATGGCCCATCGGCTTCTCTTTCAGCATGGACGTGCTGCCCAACGGCCCCAGCCTGGCCATGGAGAAGCGCCGCGAGGGCCTGGTCTTCCTGGGCCTGAAGAAGAAGGCCGACGCCGACCTGGTGGTGGACATCAAGAACCTGAGCACGGCCTACCGGATGATCATCACCGAGGTCGGCGCGCACCACGTCTTCGCCGAGCACAAGATCGGGGTCAAGGGAAGCATCGCCGAGTCGCTGCGCCTGATCCGCATGATCTACGTGGCCCAGGGCTACCTCTTCCCGGGATTCCTGAGCCGCAACGTGCTCAAGGCGCCCATGAAGATGGACCTCAACCGGCAGCTCAACCGCCTCAAGCTGCTCACCCGCGGCCTGGTGCTGGGCCAATGAGCCAGCCCGCCCCGACGTTTCGCCCCCATCCTTCACCCCAAAAAAACACCCTCCTCATCATGATGCCGACTTATTACGAGTTCTACAACCCCGTGAAAATCAACGCGGGAACCGAAGCCCTGGAAACCATTCCCTACGAAATGGGCATGATGGGCGTCAGCCGTCCGCTGGTGGTCACCGACCCGGGCATTGTCCGGGCGGGCCTGCTCGAGCACGTGCTCCGCGGCTTCCGCGACTCGAACCTGACCATCGGGGCCATCTACGACCAGACCCCGCCCGACTCGTCGCTCGAAGTGGTCAACGAGATCGCCCGGATCTACAAGGAGACCCGCTGCGACTGCCTGGTGGCCGTGGGCGGAGGCTCCGTCATCGACACCACCAAGGGCGTCAACATCGTGGTCTCGGAAGGCACCGACGACATCGCCAGCCTCACCGGGGCCGACCGCCTGAGCAAGCCCCAGCGGCCGCTGATCGTGGTGCCGACCACTTCGGGCACCGGCTCGGAGGTTACGCAGGTGGCCGTCATCTCCGACACCCGCAACAACGTGAAGCTGCCCTTCACCTCCAACCTGCTCATGCCCCGGCTGGCCGTCCTCGACCCGCGCATGACCATGAGCCTGCCGCCCAAGATCACCGCCGCCACCGGCATGGACGCCATGACCCACGCCGTGGAGGCCTACACCTGCCTCCAGAAGAACCCGCTCAGCGACGCCTACGCCGTGGCCGCCATCGGCCTGCTGCGCGACAACCTCATCGAGACCGTCAAGCAGGGCAACGACGCCAAGCGCCGGTTCGCCCTGGCCAACGCCTCGCTCATGGCCGGCACCGCCTTCTCGAACTCCATGGTCGGGGCCGTGCATGGCATCGCCCACGCCCTCGGTGCCGTCGCGCACATCCCGCACGGGCTGGCCAACTCCATCCTGCTGCCCTACGTCATGCGCTTCAACCTCGACAACCCCCGCATGGCCGAGCTCTACGGCGAGCTGCTCCTGCCCCTGGCGGGCGACGAGGCCTTCGCCCGCGCCGCCAAGCGCGAGCGCCCGCGCAAGGCCATCGAGACCATCGTGCTGATGAACCACGCCCTCAACAAGGCCTGCGGAATGCCCAACAAGCTCGGCGAGGCAGGCGTCCGGCGCGAGCAGTTCGCCCAGATCGTCGAGAAGGCCATGGAGGACGGCGCCATGATCTCGAACCCCAAGATGGTCAACGCCAGCGACGTTCTCGAAATCCTGGAGCTGGCTTTCTGAGCTGGATCCCAACCTCAAATCTCTCCCCCCCCCGACAACCAGCGATATGGTGCAAAAAGACAGAATCAGGGAAAACATCGTGGATGTGGCCAAGGAAATCTTCCGAAAGTACGGCTACAAGAAGACGACCATGGACGACATCGCGATGGCGGCCAACAAGGGCAAAAGCTCGATCTACTACTACTTCAAGAGCAAGGAGGAAGTCTATCGGGCTGTCGTAGAGCGCGAGGCCGAGCAGTTCGACGGCATCCTGCTCAAGGCCATCGAGAACGCCAAGACCCCGGCCGAGAAGATCGGCAGCTACATCCTGGCCCGCATGAAGGAAATCGGCAAGTTCGACACCCTGCTTGACGCCCTCAAGAACGAGGGCCTCGGCCACCTGGCCTTCATCAGCAAGTTCCGAACCCTGCACGACGCCACGCAGACCCAGCGCTTCGCCGCGCTGCTCCGCGAGGGCGTCGAGCAGGGCCGGTTCCAGATCTACGACCCCGCGCTGGCCGCCGTGGCCATCATCACGGCCATGAAAGGCATGGAGGCGCCCATCTTCCTCAACCAGGACGACGAGTACAAGGAGAGCAGCATCCACGACCTGGTCAACATCGTTCTCTACGGCATCGTCAAGCGATGAATCCACAGTCCTCGAAACCAACCCTCTAGCTCCCCCAGACCATGCCCACGCAAGCCGTCCACCAGAACCCGCAGGCCGAAGCCATCGCGTCCTGCTTCTCCCAGCAGCGGGAGTTTTTCGCCACCCAGACCAGCAAGGACCTCGACTTCCGGCTCAAGTCCCTTGGTCGTCTCAAGGATGCCATCCTCAAGTACGAGTCGCAGCTCGCCCAGGCCCTGCACAAAGACCTGCGCAAGCATCCCTTCGAGTCGTACCTGAGCGAGACCGGCATGGTCCTCAACGAGATAGGCACGCTGCGCAAGCACCTGAAGGACTGGGCCAAGCCCCGCAAGGTCGGCGTCCACCTGGCCCACTTCAAGGCCGAGAGCTACGTGCTCAAGGAGCCCTACGGCCAGGTGCTCGTCATCGCCCCCTGGAACTACCCCGTGCTGCTCACGCTCTCGCCCCTGGCCGCCGCCTTGGCCGCGGGCAACACCGTTATCCTCAAGCCCAGCGAGCTGACCCCGCACACCTCCAGCGTCATCGAGGTCATGCTCGGCGAGTTCTTCCCCAGCGAGTACGTGGCCGTCTTCCAAGGGCAGTCGCAGACCAGCCAGGACCTGCTCCAGTTGCCCTTCGACAAGATCTTCTTCACGGGCAGCACCCGCGTGGGCAAGATCGTCATGCGCATGGCCGCCGAGCACCTGACGCCCGTAACCCTCGAGCTCGGCGGCAAAAGCCCCTGCATCGTGGACCGCGACGCCCACCTCAAGCACGCCGCCAAGCGCGTCATCTGGGGCAAGTTCCTCAACGCCGGCCAGACCTGCGTCGCGCCCGACTACCTCCTGGTGCATTCCAGCATCAAGAAGCGCTTCCTGCCCCTGCTCAAGGAGACCCTCAAGGAGTTCTACGGCCCCGATCCCCAGAAAAGCCCCGACTATCCCCGCGTGGTCAACCTGCCCAACCTCAACCGGCTGCTGGCCCTGCTCGAAGGCCAGAAGGTCGTAGCCGGCGGCCAGCACGACGCCGACGACCTCTACCTGGCCCCGACCCTGCTCGACGAGGTGGATCCCGAGAGCCTGGTCATGCAGGACGAGATCTTCGGCCCCATCCTGCCCATCCTCGAGTTCGAGGAGCTCGACCAGGCCATCGCCTTCGTCAACCGCAGGCCCAAGCCCCTGGCCCTCTACTACTTCGGCGAGACCGAAAGCCGCCAGAGCAAAGTTCTCGCCGAGATTTCCTTCGGCGGAGGATGCCTGAACGAGACCGTTACCCACCTGCTGGGCGACCTGCCCTTCGGCGGAGTCGGGGCCAGCGGCATGGGCAACTACCACGGCCCGTACAGCTTCGACACCTTCTCGCACGAGAAAGGCATCCTCAGCAAGTCCAACCTGCTGGACCTGCCCCTGCGCTACCCGCCCTACAACAAGACCAACTTCGAGGTCGTCAAGACCTTGCTTTCCTGACCCTTCGCCCCCGCGGCACCCAGGCCCTCCCACGCCTAGCCCCCAACGGGCAGGCCGCGGGAGGGCCTTTTGCTCCTTTCAACCCAGCGACGCGTCGAAAACCGGATCGCCCTCCTTGTGAAATTCATCCGGATCATTCACGTAAATCGCTTCGATAGGCGCTTGCTCTAATATCCACTCCTCATCCATGCCGTTGTCTGCCAATTCAAAGCACAAACCTTCAACTTGAGGAATGCCGTAAACATACAGATCCTCGGTCCAGCTTCCATATTTTTCTTTCACCTCGCGCAATGTCGAGCCGATGCCGATGCCGTTGTATTTTCCCTTGAATCCGGTATAAGCACCAATTTGAATCAGCTTGTTTTTCTCTTTGGGTATCCAAAACTTAAAACAATTGTACGAAATAAAAACAGCGAAATCGTTTTCTTCATACCGAATGGATTCTTTGCCTTCGATATGTTGCAGCAACTGTTCGACACTCCACCCGATTTGAAATTTGTCGATTGATCCTGCCGGAATGATTTCATTCATCGCTCATTGGATTTGAAATAGACTGATCAGTCCTCGCAGTTCATTGCCTTCGTAAAAGTTGATGGGTTGTGTGGTAGTCTTTTCTATGACGTATTGGGGATGGTGTCGTGCAGGGTTTCGAAGCGATTTCCTATCTGTATTCGCTGACTTGTTGAAGAGCTAAGAACCTAAGGGAACCTCTGAAACCAGAGTTAATTGTAAAATGTTTTGTACTTCTGTGGCTTAGGTTGCAACTTCAATTCCTGTTTTTTTGATTTCTGCAACAAATGGATTTTCGGAATCAAAATCTTCATGGGAAATCGGATGGGGTTCAATCCTTGAATCAACCTGCGCAGCCAACAACATAAGTTGTACCTGGGTATCAAATCGCTTTGAATCATCCAGCTTTGTAAAAATCAATGCTACGTCTATGTCGCTATCCTCTGTCGATTTTCCTTTGGCATATGAGCCAAACAGATATGCGCTCTCGATATCATCAAATTTGCCCTTGATCAAATCTAGGTACTTTGCTATTGCAGTATCAATGTTTTTATCCATGGTCTCAGTTCTTTTAATTTATCAATCCACTCTGCGGTAAATTCATTCGTGCATTGTTTCTTGAAACTCATTTTGTAATCATCGTACCGGGCATTGATGTTAAACGCTGTAATCGTAATGAGTTGCATTTTCAAATCATCTGTCAAACTCAATTCAGCTTTCTCGGCAAGTCTCAAAAGGTTGTGAATAAAAGGGGGATAGTCAGATTTTATCTTGACATAATAAGCCTTTAACAGTTTCTCAATCATCAAATGGCCAATAAACAAAGACCAACTAAACCTTTTTGAATCAAACATTGCAATCATCGTCTCATAATCATCATCAGAGCCAGCAATCCAATACTCAATCAGTTTATTCTTGTTCAAATCTTTATTCTCCATAAGTCCAAAATACGAAAATATCAACAATCCAAGATATGAACAATGCCGAAATGCACTTTTGCCATCAAGCACAACATCATTGTTTCCATCCGCTTGAACCTCAACTCAAAAGCACGACGGTACATTGGCAGTCCAATGAACAGCTTCGAAAATCCGATTCGGAAGTTCGGGAGTCCGCATACCAGCGGCGAGCACCCGTCAACATGGGCCCTGGAAAATCCGAAGTTTTGAAGCGTAGCCTACTCATTGGGTGTTTGAAATTGACGATAGCCAAAGATACAACCTGTACTTTGGAAAAGCAAGTGCCTGGGCGTTTTTCTGGCGCTCGGGCGGGTTGTGGGTTGGGTGCTGACTGGCCAAGTGTCAAGCCTTTGGTTTTCAATCGGAAGCCTGCGTTTTAGAAAGCAGGGCTAGACAACCTGGCAGATGACAATGGAAGCTTGAGTCTCGACGCGAATTTTGCAGGATGCCGGCGATTTGTGTTTTCACCCTCGTAAGCCGCTGGGGGTCAGGCCTCGAAAACCAAATCCGCCAGCAGCTTGGCATTCAGCGAGTTGGCGAAGGGGCGAAGCAGCAGCTCGCGGCGCTGGAGGCTCTCGCTGTCGAAGCCGCGGTCGAAGAGCTCGACGACGCGCTGCACGAACTCGGGGCCGGACTGGGCCAGCGCGCAGGCGCCTTCGAGGCCCGTGCCCTCGACCATCGGCGGGTTGGCAACGCAGTGCCGCCCCTTGTGCAGGGCGTGCAAGAGCTTGAGCTTCACGCCTGTATCCTGGAAGGTGGGCAGCACGTGGACATGGGCCTGGCTGACGAGCCGCTCCATCTGCTCCTCGGTGGGGTTGGGCACCCACTTGACCTGCGGCAGATGCTCGGCCTTGCGGCGCAGGGCCAGGCTGGGGCCTTTCCCGGCGATGAAGAAGGGCCAGGGCACCTCCGGAATGACTTCCGCGATGAGGAACTCCACGGCGCGGATGTTCTCCTCGACCTCCAGATTGCCGTGGTAGAGGGCGTAACTGCCTTTGCCCAAGGGCGATGCCACTTTGTCGTCGGGGTGGAAGGCGCTCACGTGCTCGACCCGCGTCTGGGGCAGGCGGGCCCGGAAGTAGTCGGCATCCTTGCGCGAAATGGCCGCGAGGGCGTCGGCCTTGGCCAGGTGCTCCTCGTGCGCACGCAGGCGTAGGCTTTCGATCTGGTAGTAGAAGCGCCGGGGCAGGTCGGCCCCGCTTTGGGCCAGCTCGCGGTAGTAGCGGTGCTCGACATTGTGCGAGCGGACCACTTGGCGCTGGCCGTCGAGGGCGGGGTGGCCCAGGAAGGAGGTGCAGTGCTGGCCCTCGAACAGGATGGGCAAGGGCTTGGCGGCCAGGTTCTTGAGCAGGGCGGGCACGCGCCGCGAGCGCACGATGAACGGCTCGGTGGAAAGGCCGCGCAGCCAGGAGCGCTCGCGGGGGTAGTAGCTCACCGAGGCGCAGATGCGCTCGAGCAGCCGCGAGGGCCCGCGCCCGTAGGTGAAGGCGTGCAGGTGCGTCTGGACGCCCAGGCGCGCTAGGCTGCGGATCTTGTGGAAGATGTCCATGACCCCGCCGTAGTCCGCCGGGAAGGGAACATTGAAGGCCACCAGGTGCAACTGCCGCTCGTCCATGCGCTGGCCGCGTTCTAGGAATGGTGCCGGCGGCGGGCGTTCTGGTAGTGCTTCAGGGCGTGGTGCGTGAAGCCGAAGGACTTGTCGTCCACGCGCATCTCGCCGCGGGTTACGTGCCCGAGGGTCGAGAAGGGGAAGCGGGCGTCGATCATGAAGTCGATGAACTCGGTCTCCTTGTCTTGGGGGACGCTGACCACGACGCGGTTCTGGCTTTCGCCGAAGAGAAACGAGTCGGGGCGGATCTCGGCGTCCATGGTCAGGTCGAAGCCCAGGCCCTGGTCGGACGAGACGCAAGACTCCATCAGGCAGGTGAAGAGCCCTCCGGCCGAGACGCTGTGGGCCGAGGCAAGCAGGCTCCTTTCGACGAGCTGTGGCAGCAGTTCCGAGAGGCGGACGGCCTCCTGGGCATCGAAGTAGGGCGGGGGCGAGTGCTTGACCTTGAGGAAGCTGTTGAGGTGCTCGGAGCAGGCCAGGTCCTCCTTGCTTTCGCCCAGCAGGAAGATCATGTGTCCCTTGGCTTGGAAGCTGGTGGTCAGGGGCTTGTCGGTTTCGACGCTTCCCCAAACGCAGACCACGGGCACCAACGGCGGCTCTTCGAGGCCCGTGCCCGGGTTGGGCTGGAAGTCCACGTCGAGCTCGTGGACGGGCAGTTCGAAGCGGGCGGCGATGCTTTCGAGGCCGTGGACAGCCTGTCCGAACTGCCAGCGGACCTCGGGGTTGTCGCGGTCGCCCAGGTGCAGGCTCATGGCCATGCCCTGCGGGCGCACCCCGGCGCAGGCCAGCTTGCGGACGGCTTCGGCCACGAGGATCTGGCAGCCGATGGCAGGGTCGGCCTCGGCGTAGCGGAAGTTGGAAGTTGTGGTGGCGGCCCAGCGGCATCCGCCATGCTCGAAGGCCCAGACCTCGGAGAGCAGCACGGCTTGTCCGTCCTGGTCGGGCTGGTTCTTGAGCAGGTGGTTGAGCCAGTTCTTGCTGAGCACGTTGGGGTTCTTGATCAGGGAGTAGGCGGCGTGCTTGAGGTCCTTGACCTCCGGCAGGCTGGCCATGTCGTACTGGCTTTGCAGGGCCATCTTGGCGGGCACGGCCGTCTGCTCGCTCCAGGGCAGGCGAGGGCCTTGGTAGAGGGCCGTGGTGATGGGCAGGGCGCAGACTTGCTCCTGCCCGTGCCAGACGCGGAGCGTGCGCTGGTCGTCGGTTTGGCCGAACGGCCTGGCGTTCAGGCCTCTTTTCTGGAAGACTTCCTCGAGTTCGTGCTGCTTGTCGGGCCGGACGAGCGCCAGCAGGCGCCCGCTGTTTTCGGCCAGGAGCAGGTCTTCGGCGCCCATTTCCTTGGCGGCCATGGGCAGGCGGTGGAGCATCGCCTCCAGGCCCACGCCCTCGGTCTCGCAAAGGCGGAAGAGGGCGTAGCCGGCCCCGCCCTTGGCAATGGCCCGGACGCGGCGGAGCAGGCGCTTTTCCTGGGCCTCGGCCACGGCTTCCATCAGCATGAGCTCCTGCGACAGCTCCACGTCGTAGGAGGCGATGGCCTGGGTCGGGTCTTTCGAGAGCAGCTCGTGCTCGGCCAAGGACCGCGAAAGCGGCCGGGTGGAGGCGCCCAAGTGGTAGAGCGTGTAGGGGCCGCCGCCATCGCCCTGCGCCGGCTCGGGCGCTTCGGGCTGGACTTCCAACATCGAAAACACCGTCGTGAAGGGACGCTGCGAAAGGGCGCTGGCCAGGTGCAACTGCCCCCCCAGGAACGGGACCTGCGACGCCGCGCCCCACTCGCCCACCCTTTCGAGCCAGAGGTGGATCTGCTCCTGCGTGGCGGCCTCCTCCTGCGGCCCGGCGCCCAGGACGCCCAGGCGGGCCAAAGGCTCGGCGCCGCGCTCGAACAGGCTGGCGTTCAGCTTGGCCAGGTTGAAGCCGTGCGGAGCCTCGCCCTCGATGGGCAGCCGGTGCGCCTGCGCGGTCAGCGGGCAGCGGGCAGGCAGAAGGCCCTCGGAAGGAACCAGCACCCTCGAGACCTGGGGCCAGAGGTGGACCCATTTCCACTTGCGATCGCGGATGATTTCGGCCAGACGTTTTTCCAACAGGCTGGGCGCGCGTCCCAGCAGTTTTTCGATTTGCAATTGTGGATCCATGACGTGTAAAGGTAGGAGGGTGTGTGGCCAGGTGTATGGCCGTGGGGCCAATTTAGCGATTTCCGCCCAGAGCGCAAAAGGCCCCCTCGCGCGCACGCTGGCGGGGCCCTCCGCGATGGGACGGAGCCTCAGGCCTCCACCTCACTTGGGCGCACTGCCCCAGCGCGCCTGCGCCCACAACTGCGCCCGATAGACCAGCAGGCCCACCAGCACTCCCCAGAGGGCGCCGCCTAGGATGTCGCCCGGATAATGCACGCCCAGATAGACCCGGCTGTACGATACCACCGCAGCCCAGAGGAAGATCGCCCAGGCGTACCCGCTCCGCCCGAAATGCGAGGCGCTGAACATCGCCAGCGCGAAGGTGTTGGCCGCGTGCGACGAGACGAAGCCGAAGGCCCCTCCGCAGCCCCCGATCATATGCAGAACTGGCTGGAGGTCTGGCTCGTGGCACGGCCGCGGGCGCTCGAAGACGTTCTTGAACAACTGCACCGAGCCCTGGTCGGCCAGCAGAACCAGCAGAACCGTGAAGCCCAGGGTCCAGAACGCCTGCTTGCCCTGCGTGCGGAAAAAGAAGTAGAAAATCAGCAGATACAAAGGAATCCAGACCAGCTTTTCGCTGAAAAACCACATCACATCATCCCAAAATGGGGAATGCGCCCCGTTGAGCAGCAGCAGCAGGTCGGTATCGAATCGCTTGAGTTGTTCGAGCATGGCAGAGTCGTTGTTCGTTGGCCGCGAACCTACGAAAAGCCGCCCAGCCGTCCAAGCCGCGCCAGCCCCCGAAGGCCGGCGTTGGGCCCCCAGTCCCAGCTCGCCGACAGCTCGACTTGGCGGTGCGGCCAACTGTGCAGCCCCGCCGAGGAGCTCGCCCTCCAGACGGCCCGGCGCCCCTGCCAGGCCAGCTCGGCCCGCCAGAGCAGCGGCGAGTCGCCCATGTCGGAGTAGCCCATGTAGCCCGCCAGCTCGCCCGAGACCGACAGCCGCCGCCCCTCGAACGACAGCCCGCCCGCGTGCGAGAAGGCGTCGTTCTGGCCGTGCGGGCAGACCGTCTGCCAGACGTAGAAGCCGGCGGCCATGTGCCAGCGCAGGGTGCCGCCGCCGGGCAGCGTCGCCGAGCGGCCCATGCCCAGGTCCGCGGCATAGCCCGGCGAGTCGATGAAGCGCGAGGCCTCCTTGTCGGTGCCCGAGGCCGTCCGGCACGAGAGCCGCAGCACCAGGTCGGGCAGCCGCGCGTGCCCCCTGGCCAGCGCGAAGCCGGTGGCGAAGGCTAGGTCGCCGAAGGCAAAGCCCTCGCGCCCGCCCAGCAGGAAGGCGCGGTTGCGGTAGCTCAGCGCGCTGTCCATGCGGAAGGCCTCCACGGCCACGTAGTCGAGCCAGAAGGCCACCCGCCCCTGCGCGAAAGGCAGGCCCAGCCGCAGCTTGGTGTCGAGCGAGCGGTCGCCCTCCTGCCAGCCCGCCCCGACGGCCTGCCGGTAGAAAGCCCGCTCGGGCAGACGGCCCCATAGGCTGTACGGGACAGGCAAGGCGTTGGGCCCCAAGTAGTTCGGGCCAAGGATCTGGTAAGCCGTCCAATGCGTAATGCCGTCCCAGTTGGCATACGGGTCGGTGTAAGGCAGGAGGCAGTCTTGCGCCCGGGCCTGCGAAGCCGACAAGGCCAGGGCCAGGAACAGGCGGCCAGACCACCGCGGGAGATTGGGCATCGGCATGGGTCAAGAAATGGTGAAGCCAATGTGAAGCGAGCGCGCCACCGGCCTGGGAAGTTCAAAAAAAATTCAGATTGAGACAACAATTCGGGGCAAGTTTGCGTAAAAGGTCGCTAACAACCAGGCCCTGATCGGCCCGATGGCCCATCCAATTTCATCCCAATTTTTTCTAAAACATTACACCTCAACAAGTTCCACAAAGGATAAAATTTGTTAATACGCCTTATTTTTCGTTCCTTCGCGTCCGAGTCTTAATGTTTCACCCAATCCAAAATGCTTATGCCAGTAATCCTCAAAATCGCAGCGGCGCTCTTGGCCTATCTGATAGGCTCAATCGCCACGTCGGTCTGGGTAGGGAAGATTTTCTACGGGATCGACATCCGCGAGCATGGGAGCGGAAACGCCGGAGCCACCAACACCTTCCGGGTGCTGGGCAAGAAGGCCGGCATCCCCGTGCTCATCATCGACATCCTCAAAGGTTTCGCCGCCGTGAGCCTGATCCGCCTGACGGACTACTACGTCCCGGGCACCTCGGCCTACTACAACTCGGCCCTGTTCTTGGGAGCCATGGCCATCCTGGGCCACATCTTCCCCGTCTATGTGGGCTTCCGTGGAGGCAAAGGCGTGGCCACCCTGTTCGGAGTGGTCCTGGCCGTCCATCCGCCCGCCGCGCTGCTGACCGTGGCCATCTTCCTGACGATGCTCTTCGTCTCGAAGTACGTCTCCCTCAGCTCCATGGTGGCCGGGCTGTCCTTCCCCTTCCTGCTGCTGGTCATCTTCAAGACCACCTCAACGACCTTGGTCATCTTCGGAATCGTGGTGTCGGTGCTACTGCTGTTCACCCACCAGCAAAACATCGAAAGACTGATCAAGCGAGAGGAATCCAAGGCCAACATCCGGCTTCGGAGACGCAGGAGGCAGACGATGGACATCGACCTGGACCTCGACTGAAACCTTTCTGGACCTTTCCAGAACGAAGGCGGAGTTCCCTGACACGGAGTTCCGCTTTCGTCGTTTCTGGGGCGATCGTTCGCTCGGCGAATCGCCCGCGGCTATCGCAACGCTGTCCGGAGATGCGGCGAAAAAGTCCAGCGGAAATTTGGGAATCCCGCCATCGAGCACTAAATTGCGCAGGCCAATCCCTGGCCCATCCTCCCAAAACAGCATCCAGACCCTGGCCGCCTAGCGCCCAACCCTCCCGCATCCTGGCCGTAGCGCCAGCAGGTTTTCGATTTGCCCCCCCCCCAGCGAGCTTTTCTAACTTCCATCCCTAACCTCAACGAAAATGGCCTTATTCCAAAAATCGGTAACGGACAGATATTTGAAAGGTCTTGATGCTGACAAAGTAAACAAGGCGTTTGAGAATTTCCAGAAATTCTATGGCAACCTGGCACGGCTGGCCAATATCCTGCAGCTCAAAGAAGAGAATTACCAAGAAGGATTCTTGCGGGAAATCTTTGTCCAAACCTTGGGCTATTCCTTGAACCCGGATGAAAATTACAACCTGACCACCGAGTTCAAGAACCTGAAAGACAGCCGCAAAGCCGATGGCGCGATCATCCGGAAGGGGAAAGCCATTGGCGTCATCGAACTGAAATCGACCAGGACCAAAGACATTGAAAGCATAAAAGAACAGGCCTTTGGCTACAAGAACAACCAGCCAGATTGCAAATATGTGATCACCTCGAACTTCCAGAGCCTGCGCCTGTACGTGGAAAATGCCACCGAATACGAAGAATTTGATTTGTTCGAACTGGCCCAGAGCCGCGAAACTGGCAGCATACCCCGCCGTTTCAGCGAGTTTTACCTCCTGTTGAGCCACGAAAGCATTTCCAGCGATTTGCCAGAAAAGCTCAAGCAGGAGACCAAATTCCACGAAGAGAAAATCTCGGCCCAACTTTACACGGACTACAAGCAGTTCAAGGACAAGGTTTTCAACAACCTGATACTTAGGAACCCCCAATACGACAAGCTGACGCTTTTCAAGAAGTCGCAAAAGCTCTTGGACCGTTTTCTTTTCGTCCTTTTTGCCGAAGACTGCGGACTGATACCGCACAATGCCATCAGCAAAATCATCGAGCAATGGAAAGATTTGAGGGAGCTCGACGAATACAAACCGCTTTACAGCCGTTTCCAAAAACTCTTCGAGCATCTGGACAAAGGCCATGTGTACCAAAAGTGGGGCGAAATTCCCGCGTATAACGGTGGACTGTTTCGCCACGATGAAATATTGGACAGTTCCCAGATAAAAATTGATGATGCTGTCTTGGAAAAGGATAGCCTGAAGCTTTCCGCCTACGATTTCAGCTCCGAGGTCGATGTGAATATCTTGGGGCATATTTTTGAGCATTCACTCAACGAAATCGAAGAGATTGAGCGCGAATTGCAAGCCGACGAGTCAAGAACGGAAAAGGATGCTCTCGCGCGGAAAGAACTCAGCAAACGCAAAAAAGATGGTGTGTTTTACACCCCAAAATACATCACCCAATACATCGTAGAAAATACGGTTGGCAGGCTTTGCCAAAAGAAGAAAGCCGAATTGCGAATCCACAACTTGCTGATTGACGATGCGTACTTCACCCGTAGGGTCAATCCCTCGGGAAAGCCCAAGCTCAACCCTATCGGAAAACAGCTTTTTGAAACGCTCAACGCCTACAAAAATTGGCTTTTCGATCTAAAAATCCTTGATCCGGCCTGCGGTAGCGGAGCATTCCTGAACCAAACGCTCGATTTTCTGATCGCCGAGCACAAGCAGATCGATGACAGGCTCAAAGAGCTCACTGGCGAGACCTTGCCTTTGCACGACACGGACAAAACCATTTTGGAAAACAACATTTATGGTGTTGATATCAACGAAGAAAGCGTTGAGATAGCCAAACTTTCGCTTTGGTTGCGAACCGCGCAGCGTGGCAGGAAACTGTCCGATCTGTCGGGCAACATAAAATGCGGAAACTCCTTGATCGACGACCCCAACATCGCTGGCGACAAGGCATTTGACTGGGAGAAGGAATTTCCACATGTTTTCCATCCTGAAGCAAAAGAAAAGGTCTATCAAAAACTGCCGGAAAGCAAACCCGATTATATCAAACTGGTAAAAGAAAAATCTAAAGAAGCCCAAATCAAAGCAGAACAGGCCGCCCAATTGTCGAAAGACGCACTGGAGATTTCCAAGCAGGTCTATGAATATGCCGAAAAGATTCCGTCCGCCAACGAGCCTTCGCCTGGCTACGGAACAAAAAAAGGAGGATTTGATGTGGTTTTGGGAAATCCTCCTTATGTCCGAATACAAGGCCTAAAAGCCAATTACGAAAAAGAAAGTTTGTACTATGAAAAGAACTACAAATCAGCGGTATCAAATTATGACATTTATGTTTTATTTCTCGAAAAATCTTTGGCATTGCTAAAATCCGATGGGAAGGCATCCTTCATTTTGCCCCACAAATTTTTGATTTCGGAATTTGGCAAAGGCATACGGGGCTTGTTGGCTGAAAAAAGATTTGCCGAGAGTCTTGTCCATTTTGGTTCGGAGATGGTTTTTGAGGACGCGTCAACCTATACCTGCGTTTTCAACCTCTCGAATGGAAACAATCAACTAAAGTTCAAGCAGTTAAAACCGAATGAAATTGCCTTGCCTTTCACTTTCGAACTGATTTCCTATGACAAGCTGAGTTCTGAAAAATGGCATTTGAACGAAGCTGGCATCGCGGATGTTCTGGAAAAGATCAACCAACAGGCACTTAGGGTGAAGGATGTGTTCGCAAAGATTTTTGTCGGACTGCAAACAAGTGGTGATGACGTTTACCAAATCAAAGGAAAGCGATTGGGAACTTTCGTGGAAGGATACTCGAAAGCATTGGACAAGATTGTCAGAATCGAAAGTCGTCTTGTTCAGCCAATGCTGAAAGGCGAAGACATATCCAAATATCGACATCTTGAAAACCAATATTTTGTGATTTTCCCCTATCTGCTGCAAGACGGAAAAGCCACGCCCATGACCGAAGATTTCATCAAAACCAATTTCCCCTCCGGATACGAATACCTCAAGAAAAATGAAACTTTCTTGAGAGGGCGAGAAAAAGGAAAAATGGACAAAGAAGGATGGTTTCTTTACATTTATCCCAAGAGCCTGGCCATCTTTGAACAACCTAAAATCATAACACCCGACATTTCACTGGGTTCCAACATGAGTTTTGACGAAGGCAAGTTTTACCATGGGACGACTTTGTACAGTTTTGTCAAAAATGATGCTTTTAAAGAGGACACTAAATTTTGGCTTTCGCTTCTAAATTCTAAAATCCTATGGTTTTTCATCAAAAACACAGGAACAGAATTAAGAGGCGGATATTTTAGGTACCAAACCAAATACCTGGAACCATTTCCTTTACCCCGGCTCAAGGATATTTCAGGACAACAACCCTTCATCGAAAAAGCCAACCGAATGCTTTCTTTGAACAAAGAACTGCAAACCGAAAAACACAATTTCATCAAAACGCTGTTAGAAGAACTTTCCCCAGCCGATGCTTTGCTCCAAGGGCAGAAAAAAAGCATCAACATAACAAAAAAGTTGGACGCATTTTACGAAATGGAATACGACGCGTTCAAAAATGAGCTTTCTAAGCAGAAAATCAAGATCAGCTTGGGCGATGCGAACAACCAGTGGAGAGACTATTTCAACACCACGCAACTTAGAATAAACGAGCTTCGCATCCAGATAAACCAGACGGACAAGGAAATCGACAAAATGGTCTATCAACTGTACGAACTTTCGCCTGAAGAAATTGAAATTGTCGAAAATTCAACGAAATGAGGAAATGACAATTTAACTCAAATAATTGAATAACAATTTGTTACACATTCACCTCAACCCTAGCTGCCCCACCCACCCCCCAAACTCCAAGACCATGAAAAGAAAGACCCTCTGGGGCATCCTCGCGCTGGCGTTGCTCGCCGCCTGCGACAGCGCCAAGGTATTCGAAGACCACCAGACGATGGACCAGGCCATGTGGGAGCAGCCCATGGGCCTGATGTTCAGCCCCGTGCTCGAAAAGGCCGGGGCCTACGAGCTTTCCATCGTGTTGCGGCACGTGGAGGGCTTCCCCAACGAGCGGGTGCCCATCCTGCTGCGGCACACGGCCCCCTCGGGCGCCGACAGCAGCTTCGCCGAGATGCTGGAGGTGCGCGACGCCAGCGGCTACCTCGGCTCGGGCATGGGCGACATCTGGGACCTGGAGCAGGTCATCGTGCCGCGGCTCGAAATCGGCGAGCCGGGAAAGCAGGCCTTCCAGCTCTACCACGCCAGCGACAGCCCGGCCCTGCTGGGCGTCATGGAGGTCGGCCTGAAAATCCGCGCCGTCGAATAGGCCGGCGACATGGCCCGCCCCAACGCAAGAGCGGCGGCTCCTTGGCTGGGGCCGCCGCTCGCGTTTTGCCGGCAAAACCGATTCAGGTCATGGGCTTCTTCTCGTTCTCTTCGACGACCCGGCGCAGCCAGGGCAGCAGGATGAAGATGCCGACCACGGCCACCATCACCAGCGCCACGTTGGTCAGGAAGAAGAACTCCTTGCGCTCGAAAAGGTCCCAGAAGCCCGAGAGCACGCCCGAGAGCTTGTTGCCAATGGCCGTCGAAAGGAACCAGCCGCCCATCATCAGCGCCGCGATGCGCTTGGGGCTGAGCTTCGAGACCAGCGAGAGGCCCATCGGGCTGAGGAACAGCTCGCCGAAGGTGATGACGCCATAGACGCCGAACAGCCAGGCCACGGAGGTCTTGGTGGTGCCGCTGTCCGAGACCAGCGCGGCGCCGACCATGACCAGCATCGACATGGCCGTGATGAACAGGCCGATGCCGATCTTGGCGGGCGTGGAAGGCTCTTTCGAGCGGTTGCGCAAGAAGGTGAAGAAGGCCACCACCACCGGGGTGAAGATGATGATGAAGAAGGGGTTGATGGAGGCCTGCAACTCGGTGGGCCAGAGCATCATGGTTCCCCAGCCCGATTTCTTGTCGTCGGGGATGTTCTCCCAGGCGAGCTGCTCGGCCTGGGTCAGGCCCATCTGGGCCAGCCAAGCCTGCGAGGCCTGGTCCCACTGTTCGAGGCGGGCCTGTGCGGCGGCCTTGTCGGCCTCGGCGGCTTCCTCAAGGGCCTTGACCAGGGGCAGGCGGGCCTGCTCGACGTAGTCGGCGCGGTAGATGTTCTTGACGTCTGCGGGCACTTCTACGATGTTGCCTGCGGGCGCCTGGCCGTCGAAGTTGTCGAAGTAGTAGCTCCCGCTCACGGTGTAGCCGAGGAACTCGCCGTGCAGGCCGGAGTTCTCGCTGACGCGGGGCGCGGTGGAGACTTCCTCGGTGAGCTTGAGGGTGCTGAAGACGGTCTGGGTGATGGTACCGGCCTCGCGGTCGGTGTTGTTCTTGGCCCAGAAGGTCAGGGCCGAGCCGTTCTGGTGGAAGACCGCCCAGAAGACCACGACCACGCCCATGACGGCCAGCAGCGCCTTGATGGGCTCCTTCTCTTCGGGCGCGGCCGTGCGTACCAGGTTGATGTAGAAGAGGATGACCGGGATGCTGAAGAAGATGAAGGCGTCGGTGGAATCGGCGCCGAAGACGTTGCCCGGGATGAACCAGCCCAAGGCGGCGGCCACCATCGCGGGGACGAACAGCTTGACGAAGATCTGGCCCAGGGGCATGTCGCCTTCCTGGGTGGGCGAGATGACGTCGGCCTCCTTGATGCGCGGAGCCATCGTCTGCCCGATGAGCAGCCAGGTCACGCCGATCAACATGCCGATGCCCGCGGCCCCGAAGGCCCAGCCCCAGCCGAACTCGAGCCGCAGGTAGGCCGCCACGAAGTTGCAGATGAAAGCCCCGACGTTGATGCCCATGTAGAAGATGTTGAAGCCAGAATCTTTAAGATGTTTGTATTCGTCGTTTTCATAAAGTTTGCCCAACAAAACCGAGATATTCGGTTTGAACAAGCCATTGCCCAAGATGATCAGCAGCAAGGAACCGAAAAACGCCGGAAAACTGTTCGGAATGGCCAGCCCCAGGTAGCCCGCGGCCATCAGCAGGCCGCCAATGACAATCGAGCGGCGATAGCCCAGGACACGGTCGGCCAGCAGGCCGCCGAAAAAGGGCGTCAGGTAAACCAAGGCCAGGTAAGTTCCGTAAATGTCGGCCGACTGGGCGTTGCTCAGGCCCATGCCCGGAAATTTCTCGTCGCCACCGGCGACCATGTAGAGCGTGAAGATGCCGAGGATAAGGTAGAAGCCGAAGCGCTCCCACATCTCCGTGAAAAAGAGCACCATCAGCCCCTTGGGGTGTTTGCTTGTCTTGGACATGTCTTTTTTTGTTAAGAAGGTGATTGTTGGTTGGTTGGCGATTCCGTTGGGAAACTGGTTATGCGATATTTTCTATGGGCTTGTCAATCAAGAACTTGTCATATTTCAATCGTTTTCGGTTTTGCTGTTCACAAATATAAAAATGATTTGGAAATTTCCTTGGCCAAGTTCGAAGGCAGACCGCCGCAAAAGAGCGATTTTCCAACGAAAATGCGGATCCGCGGGAGCTTCCGCCAAACCTTGGCGCGAATGGCTCGGACAATGCGGCATTCGAATGTGCCGCACTCGCTGGATTGGGTCGTCGGTTTCCATGCACAGCCGAGCTCGATGGTGAACTATCGGAACCCGATTGGGCACAATGCCAAGTCGCGTTCCGATATTCCACTTGGCATCAGACCTGGAGACGGCGCTTCGAGAGCAGGATCCAGGCCACCATGGGCACGCCCGCCAGGGCCGTGATGGAGTTGATGGGCAAGGGCTGCTCGGCCCCGGCGGCCAGCGAGGCCATGTCGGCGGCCACCATGACCAGGGCGCCGATGCCTCCCGAAAGCGGGATCAGCAGCAGGTGGCGGCTCCCGCGGGACAGCATCCGGGCCAGGTGCGGCACCACGATGCCCACGAAGCCGATCGGCCCGCAGAAGGCCGTGACGGTTCCGGCCATGATGCTGGTGCTCACGAAGGCCAGCGCGCGCAGCCGACGCGGATCCTGCCCCAAGGCCCGCGCACCTTCGTCGCCCAACAGCGAGCCGTCGAGGCCCTTCGAGAGGCCCAGGGCCAGCAGCGAGGCGCCCAGGCTGGCCGCCGCCAACACCCCCAACTGGCTGGGCCCGACCCCGCCCAGGCTGCCCAAGGTCCAGACTACGAACGACTTGAGCTGGCTCGCGGGGCTGAAGTACTGCAAGATGCCCACCACCGACGAGGCCACCGCGCCGAACAGGATGCCCAGCACCAGCACCGTCATGCTGTCCGAGACACGCCGCGAGACCCACAGCACGCCCAGCAGCACCGCGCCCGCGCCCAGCCACGAACTCACCGCGAGGCTCCACGCGCCCACCATGCCCGCCTCGGCGCCCAGCACCAGCACCGCCACCCCAAGGCTGGCCCCCGAGCTGATGCCCAGCACATAAGGCCCCGCCAGCGGGTTGCGGAAAATGCTCTGCATCAGCAGGCCGCTGATGCCCAGCGACATGCCCGCGAAAATGGCCGTCAGGGTCTTCGGAAGCCGGAACTGCCAGACGATGCGCGCCTCCAGGCTGTCAGCGCCCGGCGAGAGCAGCGCCTGGCCAAGCTCGGGCAGGCCGATGCGGACCGCCCCCAGGCCCAGCGAGACGATGGCCAGCAAGGCCGCCGCCAGCCAAACGCCCGCCAAGAGACCCCAGCCGCCCCGCATCTCAGAAACGCAGCCGCAGGTTCGCGTGGAAGGTCCGCCCGTTCGGCACGAACGGGCTCCGCTCCCAAGGGTAGCGGAACCGCCTGCCTTTGTCCTGGGCGATCAGCTCGCTCTCGTGCGTAGGCTGGCCATAGGTACAAATGGGAAAAATCATGCTAAATATTATCGTTACCATTTATTAATTTCACGCATTGATTATTTTTTGGATTGATTTTTTCGATGCAAGGCCATCATGACGCGAATCGGCGAATAATCTATCGTCCCCTTCAGATGCTCGAAGATGACCTTGGCCTTGAGGCTCTCGCCGGTCTGCTCGATGGCCTCGGCGATGAGCTTTCTTTGGCTTTCTGGAATAAGTAGCTGAATATCAATGGCTTTGTCGGCCTCGACCAGTTCCATGATGTGCCCCCAGATGGTGGAAGGCGCCAGGTCGCGCTGGCGTGCCACCGCTACAATGTCAGGCGTGGCCTTCAGAAGCTCCCAGGTCCGTAGCATCGAACTGCCGACAATGCCGGCCTTGCCGCTGGGCAGCTCGTCGTGCAGGGCCACGAAGTCGCCGATGCGGTCCACGAAGACCTGCCCAAAGTCCTCGAGCTTCTTCTGCCCGACGCCCGAAACCAAGGCGAAGGCCTCGAGGGTCGTGGGCTTTTTGGCGGCCATGTCCTTGAGGGCCGCGTCCGAGAAGACCACGTAGGGCGGCACGCCGCGGTTCTCGGCCAGGTCCTTGCGCAGGCGGCGCAGTTGCTCGAACAGGCGCTCGTCGGGGTCCTGCGTGGGCTGCGGCTTCTCCTTGGACTTGGCCAGCAGGTCCTTCTGCCGCAGGTCGATTGGGACGTTGAGCATCACCTTTCGTCCATTGAAAAGCACCTGCTTGCTCACCTCGTTGGTTTTCAGGACGTTTTCCTCGTCGTAGGCCATGTCCATCAGGCCCTGGTTGAGCATCTGCATCAAGTAGTTCTGCCAATGGCTGAACGAGAGGTCGCGGCCGGCGCCGAAGGTCTTGATCAGGTCGAATCCGCCGTCGCGCACCTTCTGGGTGATGCTGCCTTTGAGCACGTCCACCAGGGTGTTCAGGCCGACTTTCTCCTGGCAGCGCAAGATGGCCGAGAGGGCCTTCTGGGCCAAGACAGTGCCGTCGAATCGCTTGGGCGGATCCTGGCAGACGTCGCAGTTGCCGCAGTCCTGCTCCATGTCTTGCCCGAAGTAGCTCAGCAGCACCCGCCGGCGGCAGAACTGGGCCTCGGTGAAATCTTGCATCCGCTGGAGCTTGGCCCTTTCGACTTCCTGGTTCTGGCTTTCCTCTATGAATTTCTGATAGTTGATGACATCGCCATAGCTGTAAAAGAGCAGCGTGTCCGATTTCAGCCCGTCGCGGCCGGCCCGGCCAATTTCCTGGTAGTAGCTCTCGATGTTTTTTGGCATGTTGTAATGGATGACCCAGCGCACGTTGGGCTTGTCGATGCCCATGCCGAAGGCCACCGTGGCGCAGATGATGGGCACCTGGTCGGTGATGAAGCGGTCTTGCCGGGCCGAGCGCTCGGCGGGGTCCAGGCCGGCGTGGTAGAAGTCGGCCTCGATGCCCGCGTCGCGCAGGCGGGTGGCGACCGACTCGGTGGCGTTGCGGCTCAGGCAATAGACGATGCCCGACTGGCCCGGCCTCCGTTCGATGAAGCGGAGGATGCGCTGGATGCGGTCCTGGCCAGGCAAGACGTTGAGGCTCAAGTTCGGACGGTCGAACGAGGCGATGAAGGTGCGGCCATCCTCGATGCCGATCTGCTTGAGGATGTCGCGGCGCGTGACCTTGTCGGCCGTGGCGGTCAGGGCCAGCACGGGCGTCCCGGGGAACTGCTTCTTGAGGAAGGCCAACTGGGTGTATTCGGGGCGGAAGTCGTGGCCCCAGGCCGAGATGCAGTGGGCCTCGTCGATGGCGAAGAGGCTGGGCTGGATGCGCTGGAGCATTTGCGAAAAGTCGCGGCCGAGCAGCTTTTCGGGCGAAACATAGAGCAGCTTGACCTGGCCTTGATAGACGCGGGCCTCAATGGCAGCCTGTTCGGCGGAGCTTTGGCTGCTGTTGATAAACTCGGCCGCGACGCCGTTGCTCTTGAGCGCGCCCACCTGGTCCCTCATCAGGGCGATCAGGGGCGAGACCACCACGCAGACGCCCGGCTGGACCAGGGCCGGAATCTGGTAGCAGAGCGACTTTCCGCCGCCCGTGGGCATCAGCACCAGGGCATCCTGGCCTGAGAGGACGTGCTCGATGATTTCGCTCTGCAAAGGGCGGAAACTGTCGTAGCCGAAGTAGCGCTTGAGGGTCTGGAGGATACGCGGGTCAGCCATCTTGAAGGGTTTTTAAGGGTGGGGCAAACAGTTGTCAGTTTTTCAAACTTTTCTCAAATAAAACTAAAAATTCGCAAGCACAAAGCGGATGAGACCGATTTTTTTAGAAACTGTTGAATTGCATCAAAAACACAACCAATTGTCTATCAGATTTTTAGCTTGGAATACAATTCGTATCTCCTTGGCTTACAAAGCAATAGACAAGAAGAAAAGGAATCGCCAGACAGGCATCACCGATGGGCCATGCGCCCCGCCCCTGCGCGTCGCGGGCGACGATCGGAAAGGCAAGCACCCGCTTGGCCAAGTTTTCAATGCCATCTTTCTATATGCTCAAAACAGGCTGACAATGGCTTTCAAGCCCTGCCCAAGCGACGGAGTGCGGAACTGACTTTTTCCTGGTTTGTGAGTTGCTGAAGGTTGTCCCAAAATCATGGGTGATGCACCCGGAAGCAAGCAATGCAACCCCAAGCCGCGACCTTTTTCGCCTCGGAACGCACTATGGATTGGACCGGCTTGGCTGTTTCCAATCCGCGGAAATCGCTCTGAAAGCGACTCATTGGAGGGCAACTTGACAGGAATCGCCGGCAAAGTCGCGTTTATGACTTGTAACCAAGAACATATATCTGCTCCCTTGGCTCAAATTCGAGCCTTGCGCTATAATCGTAGTATCCGTAAGTAGCCTCTATTCGAAAACCATTTTGCAAAAACAACGCTTCCGCCTGTCTGGGTAAAAGAAAACCAAGCTCCAGCCGCTCCGAATATTCCTCAAGTACCCTTCCGTCTCGGTGTTTCTGGCAAATCATTTCATAAAAAACAATCTGACGTTCCCAATCGGGTTCAAACTCGGTTATGATTCTGCGTACATGGCAGCCCAAGTCTGCTGCGTAGAGGTCAAAATCAATGAATGATTTTGGATAGCCGTCGTGCATGGCTTTGAGATTAGGGTCAAACATTGTTACGATGACCCTTGTATCTGCCTTCATGTGCTTCTTGATGGACTCCAAGCATTTGATCCTTTCGTCATGGCTTCTCAGCGCCTGAAAAACCCGGTATGGCAAGATGATGCCATCGAAAAGCATCGAGAGCTCAAAGCATGTCATGTCGGCATGAAACAGTGCGACTTTGAGGCTCGGGTTGGATTTCAATTTTCGTCGAAACACGTTCAGCATTGGAATTGAGAGGTCAAGCCCGCTGACTTCGCAGCCGTGCTTGGCCAGCTCCAATCCTACTCGCCCAGTGCCACATCCTACCTCGAGTATCGCTTGCCCAGCTTGAAATTCGTTCAGATAAAAACCCAGGTCATCCTGGAGGACCCGTCGCCCGTTGCCAAAGTCATAAAACTCGGCTGTCATTTCGTAGAGGTTCAAGGTCATGGCTCTCACTTTACGAGTTCAACATTCAATTGCCACGTTCGGTCATGAGATCGCAGCGGTTTATGACCTGAATGTAGCGAAATTGGGGTTGCGGCAATGTTTTGGCGACTTTCTCGCGAAGACCTCAGCGAAGCAAAACGCCCCAATACTACTGTATCCAAGCGGCTTGCCTTGGTTTCTTCTCATTCATTTTCAGCCCAATAGTCATTAAAATCCGAATATTGTTTTACCAAAATATCCGGCTTATCCATCAGCAAATACTTGTTCCTATTATTCACAAGTTTTGAAACCACGCTTTTCGAATTGTAATTTAGTCCATCCAATATTTTGTGGATGAATCGAACATATTGATATGTTTTTGGAAAGATAAAGGTAAGCTCGTTATCGTCATGAACAGAGATTTTAACGTCATTCTGACAAACAATGTCCATGTCATCTATGGAATATTGTTGATTGTTTGTGAAAAAATCTACAAGTTCTTCGATTGAATCTTTCTGCTTTATGTCGTCACTGTAAATGTATTCCAAATCATAATTTGATGCCATTAGATACAAATCTTTGATTTTGTAACTTTTCGGCAATTGGGACAATATTTCCATTACAGGAACATCAGCAAACAGAAATAAATTACCACCATTTTCTGTTTCGTCATAAAACATCATGGGTATATTTTTGTCTTTCATCGCTATTGGCATGGTTTTATGTGTGAAGAATTCGTATTCTTCCCGGTGGGATTTCCATTTCTATCCAAATATAAGTCCTTGTCGCTTAATGGGTTTGGATTAAATCTATGCCAATGGTCAACTCCTCTGAATCGAGGCTCACCAGGAATCCCTTTGTCAAAAGCTATTTTGATATTCGTGTCTCTATAGGTGAATATACGTCTGTTTCTCATATTTGGATTTGTAATTTCTTTCCAGTCATCGCTTAAATCATTCGGATCACAGGGTGGTTTTGCCCAATCAATATCTGTATCGGCAGAAATATCGGTCGGAACGCTTGTCGGCTTTTCGATTGCATGGTAGATTGTAATTCCAATTGCAACTGAAATAACAAGTGATGCGATTAAGATTTTAAATTTTTCAAAAGTGAAGCCTGGAGAAACTGCAATTCCATTCATTGCTATTGTGTCAAAAGTTAATGTAAACACACTTCAAACAACAATCTTCCACCGCTTCTGTCAAGTGTTTTGGCACCGGACACCGGCGGTCTTGAAGTGAAGATTGCTCCTCCTTAGATTGGGTTGGACTGCAATAATACAAAACTGGTTTTGAAACCGCAAGGCTCGTGACATTTTTTTTCGCGCACCCGTCCGCGCTTGCTGGGAGTCGCTGAGAGATGCTCGCATCATCTTGGTTTTCAGAAGAGAAGTTTTGGCTGGGCCTTGGGAATCTCGTTCTGCGGGCGGACATTTCCGAAGGCTCTCAAGCACTGCCCAAGCGATGGGTCGCGGAGCGGGCATCTGCCCGGCGCGAGGGTTGGCGAGGCTTGTCCAAAGCCGCATGATCTCCCTACCGAACCGAGCGAGGCCATGCTTCCGATGGGGAGGTTCAAGCCGATGCTGGACTGGATCCGAAAAAAATGACAAACGGTTTTTCAGCGCGCAGGGCTTTTTTCGTAAATTTCGATTCCATTCGACGCCCCATGATCCGCAAAAGCCTGTCCCTCAAATTCCTGATGTATGCCACCGCCGCCGGGGTGCTGCTGATCCTGCTGCTGATGGCGGTCTCGACCCGCCTTCTGCTGGGCCGGGCCTTCAAGGCCTACGAGGTCAACAGCCAGTTCCAGCGGCTCTACCAGATTTCGGAGGCCATGCGCCAGCGCGAGAAGGACTTCCAGTTGTACGACGTGATTTCCAACACGTTCTACGAGACCGGGAACAGTCCTTTCCTGGGCCAGTACACCGAGCTTAGGCAGCAGGCCTCCGAGGCGCTGGCCCTGCTGGCCCAGGAGGAGCTGGTGCGCTCGGCCTACCTCGACCGCGAGTTGCAACTGCTGGGCCAGGGCATCGAGCAGCAGACCGAGGCTTTCGCCAAGCTCGTGCTCCTGACCCGGCAGAAGGGATTCAAGAACCACGGCCTCGAAGGGCAGATGCGCGGCCTGGTCCACACCATCGAGACCAAGATCGACTCGATGGACCGCGCACAGGACTTGCGGGTGGCCATGCTCACGCTCCGCCGCCACGAAAAGGACTACCTCCTGCGCCGCGACATGCGCTACCTCGAACTGTTCTCGGAGCAGATTTTGTTTAGCAAGGCGCTGCTCCGGCAAGAAGCCGCATGGCGAGACCCCCTGGCCATCAGCCAGTTGAACAACTTGTTCGAACTCTACGAGACCGTCTTCCGCGACCTGGTCGATAAAGACCGCCAGATCGGCGTGACGAGCGACGCCGGGCAGCGCGCCCGCGTGGAACGCCTTGGCCTCCAGGTCGGTGGGGCCCTGACCCGCATGGCCCAAGTGGTACAGGAGAGCACCCGCGGGGAAATCGAGCGGAGCACCCGAGGGCTTTTCTGGATGCTGGCGCTGTTCACCCTGGCCATCACCGCCCTGCTGCTGCGCAACGCCGCCTACCTCGACAGCTCCATCCGCTTCGTCCAAAAGAAAGTGGACCGCCTGGCCAAGGGCGACACCCAGCAGTCCATCGTCATCCAAAAACAAGATGAAATCGGGCAGATGCTCGGCAAGATCCGCGAACTTTCGGAGAGCCTCGGACTGCGGGCCGCCTTCGCCAACGAAATCGCGCAAGGCAACTTCCAGGCCGATTTCAAGCCCCTGGGCAAGCAGGACACCCTGGGGCTGGCCCTGGTGGACATGCGCGACAAGCTGGAACAGAACCGTTTGGCCAAGCTCCGCCAGGATGAGCGCGAGGCCCAGGAGCGCTGGGCCGCCGAGTCGCTCGCCCGGCTGGGCGACCTGCTCAACCAGAGCTTCACCGCCCTCGAGCCTTTCGCCTCCGCGCTGGTGTTCTTCCTGGCCAAGCTGATCGACGTCCAGCAGATGGGCCTCTACCTTGCCGAGCCCGAGCGGGAGCAGATCCGCCTGCTCGCCTGCGTGGCCTACAACCACGAACAGCTCGACGGGCAGACCCTCGCGCCCGGCGAAGGCCTTGTCGGCATGTGCATCGAAGAAGGAAAGCGACTGGTTTTCACCGAATTGCCCCCCAACTACCTGACCATCCGATCCGGCTTGGGCGACACGCCTCCCAGCCACCTGGCCCTGGTGCCGCTCCGCTCGCGCGACAAGATCCTCGGCGCCCTCGAAATGGCCAGCCTCAAGCCCTTGCCCTCGCACCACCTCGACTTCCTCGACCGCGCCTCCGACAACATCTCCCGCTCGCTGGCCAACTTCATGGCCAACCTGCGCACCCAGGACCTCCTCAAGGCCTCCAAGGAACAGGCCCACCTGCTCAGCTCGCAGGAAGAGGAGCTGCGCCAGAACCTCGAGGAGCTGCAAGCCACCCAAGAAGAGGCCCAACACCGCGAGGAGCTGCTCCGGGCCGAAATCCGGCGGCTCAAGGCCGAACTCGCCAAGCGCCCCGCCTGACGCGGCCTTGTTTGCGTGTCGGCAGCTCCTGCCTATCTTCGCGAGCCAGGCACTGCCGATGCCCGCCCCCTGTAAAACCCAACCCAATGGCTGAAGATACCGACATCGACAAGGCCGCCCGGCTCATCCGCGCTGGGAAGCTCGTCGCATTTCCCACCGAAACGGTCTATGGCCTTGGCGCCGATGCCCTGAATCCGCTGGCCGTGGCCAAGATCTTCGAGCTCAAACAGCGTCCCGCCTTCGACCCGCTCATCGTCCACATCGCTGACCCCGAGCAGGTTGGACAGCTCGCCCTGGTTGCCGACTCCCGCGTGCGCCTGCTCACCGACCGTTTCTGGCCTGGGCCCCTGACGCTGGTCCTGCCCAAGCGGCCCCACCTCCCCGACCTGGTCACCTCGGGCCTGCCCACCGTCGGGCTGCGCATGCCCGACCACCCGCTGGCGCTGCGCCTGATCCGCGCCGCCGGCCGCCCGCTGGCCGCCCCCAGCGCGAACCCCTTCGGGCGCATCAGCCCCACCACCGCCGCCCACGTGGCCAAGGGCCTGCCCGGCGTGGACATGATCCTCGACGGCGGCAGCACCTCGCTCGGCATCGAGTCCACCATCATTGCCCTGACCGACAAGGGATTCCGCCTCTTGCGCCAGGGCATCATCACCGCCGAGCAGCTCGAAGAGCTCCTCCCGCAAGACCACGCCCCGCTCTCGGAAGCGACGCTGGCCCCAGGGATGCTCAAGTCGCATTACAGCCCCCGCAAGCCGATGTTCCTGGTCTGCGATGGCCAAACGCCCGACATCGACAAGCGCCAGGCGGGCCTGCTTTCCTTTTCCGGGAAGTTCGACGCGGGCTACGCGCGGGTCATCCGCCTGACTGCCAAGGCCGACCTGCTCGAGTATGCCGTCGGCTTGTTCCGAGCCCTGCACGAGCTCGAGGATGGCGACCTGCCCTTCATCGTGGCCGAGACCGTGCCCGAGCAGGGCATCGGCCGGGCGATCATGGACCGCCTGCGCAAAGCGGCCTACGCGGCGAAGGACCACTGAGGCCGAATTGCTTTCGAGGGTGATAAATACAAATCGTCAGCATCCTGCGAAATTTGGAAGATTCCGGGCGAATCCCGAAGGGATGGAAGGGTTGTAGCCAGCCGGGCGCGGGTTGGCAAAAGATGTCAGGGCTACGCCCCTTTTGAGGGTGCAGTGGCGATGCGATGCTACGAAGATGTCAGGGCTACGCCCCTTTCGGATGCCTGGGATTCGCCGCGAAAGCCCTGAAGGGGCGCCATATCCTAGCGATGGGTGAAGCCCATCGGAACGCGGACATTAACCCATGCCAAGCCCTGAAGAGGCGAAATAATCCGGCGAAGGGGAAAGGGCGTGGCGCAGGAATCTGGCCCTTCATCACCCATGGAGACAATTTCACCCCTTCGGGGTTGGGCGAGGTTTCGAGGCATTCCATCACGTTTGGGAGCGACTTGGTATCACCCCCGAAGGCCAATCGCCATCAGGCCCGGCTCATTGACCTTGGCTGGGGCAAAGCGGCGAGCAGCCCTCGCCGGCGGGCCAAAAAGTTGAAAGTCGTATCTTCGCGGCATGGAACATGACTACACTGTCGAAACGGCGAACTATCCCGCTGAAATCGAGGAGAAACTGGGCTTCGACCAGGTCCGCGAATGGGTCAAGGGGCGCTGCCTGGCCGCGATGGGCCAAGAATGGGTGGAAAGAATGGCTTTCACGACCGCAGCGGCGGAGCTTCGGCTGCTGCTGCGGCAGACGCACGAGTACGCGCGGGTGTGCCTCTCGGACGTGGAACCGCCGCTGCTGGGCTACGCGGACCTGCGCGAGCCGCTGGCCAGGGTGCGGCTGGAGGGCCAGCACCTTTCGGTGGCCGAGCTGCTGGACCTGCGCAAGACGCTGGAGGCCTTCCGGGGCATCGAGCGCTTCTTCCGCGAGGAGGAGCCTCGGCAGGCCTACCCGCTGCTCTGGGAGCTGGCCTCGGGCATGAGCTTCTACCCCTTTGTGGTGGATCGCATCGACCAGGTGGTGGACGCCAAGGGCCATGTGCGCGACGGCGCCTCGCCCGAGCTGCGCGAGATCCGGCGGCAGATGGAGGCCAAGGAGCGCCAGCTCTCGAAGACCCTGGCGGGCATCCTGCGCAAGGCCATCGAGGCGGGCCTGGTGGACCCTGACACCACGCCCACGGTGCGCGATGGCAAGATGCTGATCCCCATCGCGGCGGCCCACAAGCGCCGCATCCCCGGCCTGGTCCACGATGAGTCGGCCACCGGCAAGACGGCCTTCGTGGAGCCGCTGGAGCTGGTCGAGGCCAACAACGCCATCCGCGAGCTCTATTTCGCCGAGAAGCGCGAAGTGGTGCGGGTGCTGGTGCTGCTGACCAACGACCTGCGCCCCTACCGCGAGGACCTGTTGCGCTCGAACGAGACCCTGGGCCAGCTCGACTTCATCGCCGCGAAGGCCTGGACCGCCCTCGACATGAAGGCCGTGATGCCCCGCCTCGAAGACCGGCCCATGCTGGACCTGCGCCAGGCCCGGCACCCGCTGCTGGAGCGCAAGCTGGCCAAGACCCACCAGGCCATCGTGCCCCTGGACCTGGAGCTGGACGGCCAGGACCGCATCCTGGTCATCTCGGGGCCCAACGCCGGGGGCAAGTCCGTCTGCCTGAAGACCACCGGACTGCTTCAGTACATGCACCAGTGCGGGCTGCTCACCCCCGCGACCGAGCACAGCCGCATGGGCATCTTCCGGGGCATCCTGATCGACATCGGCGACCAGCAGTCTATCGAGAACGACCTGAGCACCTACAGCTCGCACCTGCGCAACATGACGCACTTCTGCCAGGTGGCGGGCCCCGACACGCTGTTCCTGATCGACGAGTTCGGCACGGGCACCGAGCCGCTGCTGGGCGGAGCCATCGCGCAGGCCGTGCTCGAAAGCCTGCACCGGCAGGGGGCGCATGGCGTGGTAACGACGCACTACACCAACCTCAAGAACTACGCGACCCAGACGCCGGGCATCCTGAACGGGGCCATGCTGTTCAACAACGCCGAGATGCGCCCGATCTTCAAGCTGCTGGTGGGCAAGCCCGGGCGCTCGTTCGCCTTCGAGATCGCGCGGCGCATGGGCATGCCCGAGGAGCTGCTCGAGGCCGCGAGCCAGAACCTGGGCAAGGACGTGCTCGACTACGAGAAGCGCACCCAGGAGCTCGAGGAGGAGCGCTGGGAGCTGCGCCACCAGCGGCGCCTGTTCGAGCAGCGGAACCTCCAGCTCGAAAAGGAGATACAGAGCTACCGCCAGGAGAACGAGTTCCTCATGGGCAAGAAGCGGCTGCTGCTGGATGCCGCCCGCCGCGAGGCCAAGGAAATCGTGGAGCAGGCCAACCGCCAGATCGAGAACACCATCCGGCGCATCAACGAGTCGAAGGCCGACAAGGAGACCACCCGCGCGGCCCGCAAGGAGCTCGAGGACTTCAAGCAGGAGCAGGAGGAGAACGCCCGGCAGGAGGCCGAGCGGGTGGAGGCCAAGATGCGCAAGCTGCAAGAGCGCGAGGCCCGCCGCAAGAAGCAGGGCGCGGAGCCGAAGAAGGACGAGCGCCCGCCCCGCCCGCCCAAGCCCGCCGCCCCGCCGCGGGTGGGCGACCTGGTGCGCCTGCAAGGCCAGGAGGCCACGGGCGAGCTGCTGGCCCTGGACGGCAAGGAGGCCACGGTGGCCTTCGGCCTGATGACCAGCAAGCTGAAGCTGGATCGGCTGGAGCGGGTCGGCCCCAAGCCCAAGGTGGGCAAGACCCTGGCCGACACGCAGTTGGCCCAGCGCATCTTCGAGCAGAACATGCAGTTCCGGCCCGAGATCGACATCCGGGGGCTGCGGGGCGAGGAGGCCGTGGAGACGACCCTGCGCTTCATCGACCAGGCCGTGGTGGCCTTCGCCAAGGAAGTGCGCATCTTGCACGGAACCGGCAACGGCATCCTGCGCGACCTGGTGCGGCAGCACCTGCGGGCCATGCCGCTGGTGAAGTCCTGCCGCGACGAGCATGTCGAGCGGGGCGGATCCGGCATCACGATAGCGATGCTCGAGTACTGAAGAGGCCAAAGCAGGCATCCTTGAAAAAATGTTAACTTTGGCGCCGATTCTACTCCCAATAAACCAAAACCCTAAAAATGAGAAGATTGAGCGTGTTTCTGGGCTTTGCCGCGCTTTTTTCCTCAGCGCTCTTCACACGCTGCGAATGCGGGCGCTGGATTGACAAGATCAACGTGGACGAGGTGATGGACACCATGGGCACCAACACCCAACAGACGGCCTGCCTGCTCTCGGCCGACCTGCCCTGGGCCTACAACGACGTCCTCCAAGACAGCCTGGACCTCTTCAAGGCCTCCGCGCTGACGCCCATACCCCGGCCGAGCCAGCTCCGCACAGATTTCGACCAGTCCTTCGCGCTGGGCTTCTTCTCTACCCAGATGCTCTATTGCGAGCTTTTCGGCCAGGATGCGCGGGCCCGGCAGCACCTGGCACTGCTGGATGCCCTGGCCGAGGCCACGGGCGCCCTGCCGCACGGCCCGGCGATGGACAGCGCCCTCTCGGACACGCGGTTCCGGCGGAGCCTGCGCTTTTTCACCCAAGGCCTGAACCGCGACTACGCCAGCCGCTACCGCAACTCGCTGGACCTGGTGGCAATCGCGGGCGCGTTCGTGGCCGAGATGCACCTGGTGGGGCAGACGCCCATGGACTCGCTCTACCTGTACGACCTGGTGGGCGCGCGCAAGAGCTTCGCCTCGATGCTGAACGCCACCCTGGGCTTCTACTTCCGGCAAAGCCAGGATCCGCAGATGAAGACGCTCCTGGAGAACATGGACCGCTTCAAGGAGGCCTTCGCCAGGATCGGCTCGGTGCAGACGCAGCACGAGGCCGTTCTGGTGGAAATCGACGGCAGGCTGGAACGGCAGCGGATGAGGTCGTACAGCAGCCCCGTCGGCGCCGAAGACCTGGAGGCCGTGACGGGCCAGGCCAAGCTGCTGCGCGACCACTTCATCTTGCGCAAGCCGCTCTGAGGCGGCGCAAGCCTACCCACATCTGAAACATCCTGATGGACTCACTGACCCAACTCACGCTCGGTGCCGCCGTCGGCGAGGCCGTCCTGGGCAAGAAGATCGGCAACAAGGCCCCCCTGTGGGGCATGTTCTTCGGCACCCTGCCCGACCTCGACGTGCTGTTCAACCCCTGGCTGGACCCTGTCAGCCGGCTGGCGTTCCACCGGGGGCCCTCGCACGCGCTGCTGACGCTCCTGGGGCTTTCGCTGCTGCTGGCCTGGCTTTTCCGCTGGGCCTTCCGCAAGCACGCGATCGCTTACGGGCATTGGTTCGCCTACTTCTGGCTGATCCTGCTGACGCACGTGCTGATCGACACCTTCACCACCTACGGCACCCAGCTCTTCCTGCCCTTGACCGACTACCGGGCCAGCACGAACAACGTCTCCATCATTGACCCGCTCTACACCGTCCCGCTGCTGGTGGGCCTTGTGGCGGCCATGCGGCGGGGCCGCGGCGAGCCGAAGCGCCAGCGGGCCAACGCCATCGGGCTGTTCGTCAGCACGCTCTACATGGGCATCACCTTCCTGAACAAGTCCCAGGCCGACCAGGTCTTCGAGCGATCGCTGCGCGAGCAGGGCGTTGAGGCCCAGCGGGTCATGTCGAGCCCGGGCTTCCTGAGCTCGGTGCTGTGGTACTGCGTGGCCCAGACCGACTCGGGCTTCCACGTGGGGCACCACTCGCTGTTCGACAAGTCTCGGGAGGTCGAGTTCCGCTACTACCCCCGGCGGGCCGAGCTGCTGGAGCACCTGTCGGGCTCGGCGGCGCTGGAACGGCTCGACTGGTTCAGCGACGGCTACTGGATGGCCCACCAGGCCCAAGGGCGCGACTACCTGATCGACCTGCGGATGGGGATGCTTGACCCCAGTTCGGAAGACCCGCTGGAGGCCTTCGTGTTCATCTTCGAGCTGGAGCGCGGCCCTGGGGGCGAGGTCTGGCCCCGGCAAGCGCGCCCTGGCCAGGGCCGGGACGACTGGTCGGCCGTCATGGGCGGCCTGGCCCGCCGAACCTTCGGTCTGCGGCCCTGAGCTTTTCCCGAAAAACATTCGTCCAGACTTCCATCTTGCTGCTTTGGCCCAGTTTTGGCGAACCCTCCGGGCAAAGTATTGCCGCCCGGCGCTGACAAGGCCACCTTGGGCAAAGGGGGGATTTTGAGCAATTTCCTTAAATTTGTCAAGCCAAGGAAAAACTGGCGCTCGCACCTTACACCGTATCCGACTCCGCCGCCGCTGGCGCCGGACCACCATCCAAACCACCACCATGAAGAATGAAGCAAAGGTATCCTGGTTGAACTACTGGCTAGGGGCTTTGTTGGTCGTCGCGCAATTGCTTTCCCTTTCGTCCTGCGGTTCCGAGACCGAGTCGCCCGAAGCAGGGCAGGAAATCAACATCCGACGCGGCAACGTTGAGGACAGCGCTGCCAACACGGTCGCGGAAACAGTGTTCACCCAAGAGGACGCCGACTATGAGGCGACCATGTCGCTCGGCACGCTCGTGGCCATGGAGGACTTCCTCAAGCAATATCCGCGGGGCAAGTACAGCTCCACCATCAAGGCCGAGATCGCCCAGACGATGGCCGTCAGGGACTCCATCGAGAGCGCCCAGAACGAGGAGGAAGCCTACCGGATAGCCCGCCGCGACACCTCCACCGCCGCCTACGATTACTACATCCAGCGCTTCCCCGACGGCAAGTACGTGGTCGAGGCCCGGCGGCAGATCAACGTGATCAAGGAGAAGCAGCGGCAGCGCGAGCAACGCCTGCGCGACCAGCGGGCCTACCAGGCGGCCGTGGCCAAGGGCACGATCGAGGCCTTCCAGCAGTACCTCCGCGAATTTCCGCAAGGCGAGCACCAGGAGCAGGCCAAGGCCGAGGTGCAGCGCATCGAGCGAGAACGACAGGAGCACATCCTCAACGAGGACCGGATCTACAACGAGGCCGTGCGCCTGGGCACGATCGAGGCCTACGAGGCCTACGTGATCAAGTACCCCAACGGCAAGTTCCGCGACGACGCCACCCGCATCCTGGCCATCCTGCGCGAGGAGCGCCAGTTCCAGCTCAACGCCCCGCCCAACATGGTTTACGTCCGCGGTGGGCAGTTCGACATGGGGAGCGCGTCCTTCGCCGACGAGAACCCGGTCCGCAAGGTCACCGTGGGCAGCTTCTACATGCACCAGTTCGAGGTGACCAACTCGCAGTACGCCCTCTTCCTGAACGCCTATGGCAGCGACGTGGTCAAAGGCGGAGGCAACGCCGGGCAGGACATGATTTTCGAGGAAGAGTGGGGCCTGCGCTACAACGGCCAGAACTGGGAGCCCCAGCCCAGCTTCGCCCGCTATCCCGTGATCAACGTCACCTGGTACGGGGCCAACGAGTTCTGCCGCCACTACGGCTTCCGCCTGCCCACCGAGGCCGAGTGGGAGTACTCCGCCCGCGGCGGCAACAAGGGCCGCTTGTTCCAATACAGCGGCTCGGCCGTGGCCGACACCGCAGCCTGGTACAGCCGCAACAGTCGCAACACCCTGCCCGTCGGCAAGAAGCAGCGCAACGAGCTCGGCCTCTACGACATGAGCGGCAACGTGGCCGAGTGGTGCAGCGACTGGTACGACAACAACTACTACCGCACCGGCACGGCCAACAACCCCCAGGGACCCTCCGAGGGCCAGGCCAAGGTGCTGCGCGGCGGCTCTTTCTTCGACGACAAGGACAAGCTCCGCGTGGCCAAGCGCGACTTCAGCTTCCCCTTCGTGGGCTACTACACCTACGGCTTCCGCTGCGTCAAGGACATATGAGCCGGCTTCGGCCCCAGGCCAGGGGCTGGAGCCCGAAGGCCGCGGCGGCCTCCTGTCCGGAGGCGGCCGCGGCCTTCTGTTTCTCGCATCGAGGGGCGGGGAGTGTCGGGCCCCAAGGCCCGCTCAAGCCTCCCGAAGGAAATCGAGGACCTTCTTGAGCGCCCTGGGGCTGGGGGAAAGGAGCTGCTCTTCGGGAAGGGAGTGGATGTCCACCACGGGAATGGGACGGCTAGGCTGGACGGGCGCCTCCTGGCCGAGCGGCCAAAGGCGCAGCCTGCTCGCGGCGTTGTCGAAGTCGTTGATTTCCAGCGTCATGATCTGAAGGTGGGTTTGTCGCATAGGCTTGTGGGGTTGAGGGCGTTTTGAACACGCAGATAGAACGCCCCCCTGGAGGCTTTAGTACGCTTGGCCCGGCCCGCGAAAGAAAACGGGTGCTCCGCCCTACAAAGGCCGAGGGCGGCGCCTCCTGTCCGGAAACGCCGCCCTCGGTTGGGTGTAGGCTTTTGGCTCATGCTCACATGGGGGTAAGGGTTATCTTGGTGGCCTTGACGATCTTGCGGAGGTTGATCAGGGCGTAGCGCATCCGGCCCAGGGCCGTGTTGATGCTGACGCCGGTCTCGCGGGCGATTTCCTTGAAGCTCAGGCCGCCGTAGTGCCGGAGCAGGACGACCTGCTGCTGGTCTTCGGGAAGCTGGTTGATCAGGCGCCGGACGTCCTTGGCGATCTGGTCCTGGACCAGCCGGTCCTCGATGTTCTCGTCGGCCAGCTCGGGCGAGTTGAAAAGGTCCTGCTCGGTGGCGTCGTTCGAGATGGTCCGCTGCTTGTTTTCCTTGCGGAAATGGTCGATGACCTGGTTGTGGGCGATGCGGATGACCCAGGAGATGAAGATGCCTTTTTCCTCGTACTTGCCCTTGCGCAGGGAACGGATGACCTTGATGAAGGTTTCCTGGAAAATATCCTCGGCCAGATCGTGGTCTTTGACCACCAGCAAAATATAGGTGAAGACGCGGTTTTTGTGCTTGGTGATCAGCCTTTCGATGGCGTTAACATCTCCTTGCATGAATTTTCTCACCAGGTCGTGGTCTTCTTGCCGCGATTCTTCCGTTGCGTCGAATTTCGATTTCATGTTCCTGCGTTTTTGAGTTTTGGGTCAATTCGTTGGTTTTAAGGGTCTTAGGAACTAATCTATGGCCATAAATTACGCTTCCAAAGTGGGTATTCCAACTATTGTGCCAAACTCAAGAGCACACGATCAAAGAATCCTTCCGAAAAGGCCCAGGAGTGCCGATACGAACGCGGAATCGCAAAGATATTGTTAAGTCTTGGGCTTGAATACAAGCCAGTTATTAAATTCTTGGAAAAAAGTTTTGCCGCGGGATTCCTTTCCGCGAAAAAAAAACCAGGGCAGCCGGTGCCGGCCGGCCGCCCTAGTTGTTGCCGCGGACGAAGTTGAAGATCCTCTTGAGGATGCCCTCGCTGGGCTCGGCCTCGGCTTTGTCCATGAGGTCGTCGAGGTATTCGTGCCCGTTGTTCTTGGGATCCAGGACCTCGTCGAGGTCCATGATTTCGTCGTCGTCGTCGTCGGTGTCATCCACGGTGAGGAAGAACTTGAAAGGGTTCCATTTCATTTCGGGGGATTTTTTTGACCTTCAAGGTACAAAACAAACGCCAGAAATTAAAATGTAATTGTGGCTTCACACCTCATTAGGCAAGAAAAGACGATTTGTTCGACAAAAAGTAATTCAGCAAAAAGGCCTTCGGCTCAACTCAGACTCAAATTAAGTTTCTTGGCATCCATGAGTTTGCGAAGGTTTATCAGGGCGTAGCGCATCCTTCCCAGTGCGGTGTTGATGCTCACCCCGGTCTGGTCGGCGATCTCGCGGAAACTCAGGCCGGCGTAGTGCCGAAGCTCCACGACCTTCTTCTGCTCGGGCGGCAGCTCCTGGACGAGCTCCTTGACGGTGGAATGGACGTAGTCGAGGATGATGCGGTCCTCGATGGTCGGCTCGCTGAACTGGGTGGAGTTGAATACGTCGGTCAGGCCCTCGTCCTTGGACTGGGTCCGGAAGTTCTTCTCGCGGCGGAAGTGGTCGATGACCAGGTTGTGGGCGATGCGCGAGACCCACGAGACGAAGACGCCGCGCTCGGTGTAGCGGTCCTTGCGCAAGGAGCTGATCACCTTGACGAAGGTGTCCTGGAAGATGTCCTCGGCCAGGTCGTGGTTCTTCACCATCATGTAGATGTAGGTGTAGAGCCGGTCCTTGTGCCGGTTGACCAGGACCTCCATGGCGTCGGTATCGCCTTCGCAGAACCTGCTGACCAGGTCGCGGTCGTTCAAACTGCTGTGTTCCATGATGTGAGTGGTATTGGTGTAAGTGGTAAGAGCGTGGCGTAATGTGCTTCGATAGTTCCTCCTTTCCTTTGGTTTTGGCTTGGCCCTCCGCCCCCATCCGCGCTTAGGTGTGTCGCGCGGGATTGGGGAGCTTGTTGCAAATATGGCCATTTTCCGAGAAAGTGCCGCCGCCGCCTGGCGCCCAGCGCGGCAATATGGGCTTTCATTGATGAAACTTTAAGTTTTTCTTAATCCGCCAAGCGGCTATATTCGCGGCCCGAAAGCCCGGGGAGGTTCCCGGGACCGCGACATCCTCCTTTTTCAAGACGACATCATGCCGAACAGCGTAGGGCCCAAGAGCCACATCGTGGTCAAAGGCGCCAGGGTCAACAACCTCAGGCGCGTGGACGTGGACATTCCCCGGAACCAACTGGTGGTCGTCACGGGCCTCTCCGGCTCGGGCAAGTCCTCCCTGGCCTTCGACACCCTCTACGCCGAGGGCCAGCGCCGCTACGTCGAGAGCCTCTCGGCCTACGCCCGCCAGTTCCTGGGGCGCATCAACAAGCCCGAGGTGGACTTCATCCGCGGCATACCGCCGGCCATCGCCATCGAGCAGAAGAGCGGCTCGCGCAACCCCCGCTCCACCGTGGGCACCTCCACCGAGATCTACGACTACATCAAGCTGCTCTTCGCCCGCGTCGGCAAGACCTTCTCGCCCACGTCCGGCCTCGAGGTGCGGCGACACGCGGTCAGCGACGTGGTGGACTTCGTGGCCTCGGCGGCACCCGAGAGCACGGCCTTCGTCCTGGCCCCCTTCCGCCAGCATCCCGAGCGCTCGCGGCACGAGCAGCTCGAGGTCCTCATGAAGCAGGGCTTCACCCGCGTAGAGCTGCGCCTGGCGGGCGGCGAGCGCCGCGTCCTGCGCATCGACGAGCTGCTCGAGGATCCCCAGATGCTCGCCGACCCGAGCGAGATCCTCATCCTGGTGGACCGCGTCAGGGCCAGCGTCGAGGAGGACACCCTCTCGCGGCTGGCCGACTCGGCGCAGACGGCCTTCTACGAGGGGCATGGCGCGTGCCGCGTCCGGCTCGAGGGCCCCTGGGGAGAGCAGGAGCGGGAGTTCTCGAACCAGTTCGAGGCCGACGGCATCAAGTTCGAGGACCCCAGCGCCAACCTGTTCAGCTTCAACAACCCCCTGGGCGCCTGCCCCCGCTGCGAGGGCTTCGGCACCACCATCGGCATCGCCCCCGAGCTGGTCATCCCCAACCCCAAGCTCTCGCTCCACGATGGCGCCGTGGCCTGCTGGAAAGGCGAGAAGCTCGACAACTACCGCCGCAACCTCGTCCTGCGCGCCGGCAAGGCCGGATTTCCCGTCCACAAGCCCTACCGCGAGCTCAGCCCGCGGCAGAAGGACGAGCTCTGGGACGACACCCACGGCACGGGCATCAACAGCTTCTTCGCCCAGCTCGAGGCCGAGGGCTACAAGATCCAGAACCGCGTCATGCTGGCCCGCTACCGCGGCAAGACCCTCTGCCCCGTCTGCAAAGGCTCGCGCCTGCGCCCCGAGGCCCTCTTCGTCCGCGTGGGAGGCCTTTCCATCGACCAGATGGTCAACCTGCCCATCGACAGGCTGGGCGAGCTGTTCGCCGGCCTCCAGCTCGACGAGCACGACGCCCAGGTGGCCAAGCGCCTGCTGGTCGAGATCAAGAACCGCCTGCGGTTCCTCTGCGACGTCGGGCTCGGCTACCTGACGCTCAACCGCCCGGCCCAGACCCTCTCGGGCGGCGAGTCGCAGCGCATCAACCTGGCCACCTCGCTGGGCAGCAGCCTGGTGGGCTCGCTCTACATCCTCGACGAGCCCAGCATCGGACTGCACGCCCGCGACACCCAGCGCCTGGTGCGGGTGCTGCGGCAGCTCCAGCGCTTGGGAAACACGGTGCTGGTGGTCGAGCACGACGAGGAGATCATGCGGGCCTCCGACTACCTGATCGACATCGGCCCCAAGGCCGGCGAGCTGGGCGGGCAGGTGGTCTATCAGGGCCCCACGGAGCTGCTCTCGGAGCGCTGCCCCGAGAGCCTCACGGCCGGCTACCTCGACGGCCGCCTGCGCATCGAACTGCCTGCCAGGCGGCGCAAATGGACCAAGTCCATCAAGGTGGAAGGCGCGCAGGAGAACAACCTCCAGGACATCGACGTGGCCTTCCCGCTGGGCGTGCTCACGGTCGTGACGGGCGTCAGCGGCTCGGGCAAGTCGTCGCTGGTGCGCGGGGTGCTCTACGGAGCGCTGGCCAAGCACTTCGGACTGGCCACCAGCGTGGGGCGCCACCTGGCCCTGACGGGCGACCTTGACGCGCTGCAAGGGGTCGAGATGGTCAACCAGAGCCCCATCGGGCGCTCGTCGCGCTCCAACCCGGCCACCTACGTCAAGGCCTACGACGAGATCCGCCAACTGATGGCCGAGTGCCCACTGGCCGTCTCGAACAACTTCCAGCCGGCGCACTTCTCGTTCAACGTGGCCGGAGGCCGCTGCGAGGAATGCCAGGGCGAGGGCGTGGTACACGTGGAGATGCAGTTCATGGCCGACGTGGAGCTGGAGTGCGAAAGCTGCGGGGGCAAGCGCTTCCGCGAGGAGGTGCTCGAGGTGCGCTACCGGGGCAAGAACATCCACGACATCCTGGGCATGACCGTCCGCGAGGCCGTCGAGTTCTTCGGGGCCGACTCCAAGAACCGCTCGGCGCGCCGGGCCGCCGAGCGGCTGGAGCTGCTGGCCAAGGTGGGCCTCGACTACGTGCGGCTGGGCCAGTCGTCGAGCAGCCTGAGCGGCGGCGAGAGCCAGCGCATCAAGCTGGCCAGCTTCCTGGGCAGCGAAAAGCAGGGCCAAAGGCAGATGTTCCTCTTCGACGAGCCCACCACGGGGCTGCACTTCCACGACATCCGCACGCTGGTCGATGCCTTCGGCCAGCTCATCGAGCGGGGGCACACGGTGGTGGTCATCGAGCACAACCTGGAGGTGGCCAAGGTGGCCGACCACATCATCGACATCGGCCCCGACGCGGGCGACAAGGGCGGCAGGCTGGTCTTCGCCGGCACGCCCGAGGGCCTGGCGCGCTGCGCCGAGTCGCAGACGGGCGCCTTCCTGCGCGAGAAGCTGGAGCGCTGAGGGGCCTCGGGGCCGCGCCTCATGCCAAGTTGCGTTCTAACGTGATGGATTGACTGGGCACGTCCTGGCTTTCGGATTGACCCCCTTCGGGGTTCTGGTTCGCGGCGGTTCTACCCGGATTTCATCCGGGGCTATTGACATTCAATCCCTTCGGGATTGGCCAAGCAGCCCGCTTTTGTCGGGTGCTGATGCTTCGGATATTTCACCCACGAACGCAACTTGTTAAGTAAGACTTCAAAATTAACTTGTATAAAATTTCAAATTAATGTTCAAATCAATATGTGCTGATTCTTCATCACATTAAATTAAAACACATAAGCAAATAATTTGAAATCAAATAGTTACATAAAAAAACTATGTGCCTATGTGTTTTCACTACTGTGCCCATGTGTTTAAAGGCGCCAAAAGGATAATGAAAATAATTTTAGGAACTTACTTATGAGCGCGGTCTAAAAAGATCACTTCTAAAATTCGCTTTCAAAAATCATCTTTGATTATCAATGGGTTAGAAATAGAAAAATGCAAATAATGGTTTTTATGCTGGACCCAATTTTGAGTCCAGTCTAAAAACTATTTCCATGGAGCAAAGTTGATTTAACAAAGTATCAAGTACAAAATCATCGTTTTTTTTATAAAACATAT
>JFJP01005288.1_pt1 | contig 97454 bp, 86 predicted proteins | sample 431651 | NCBI WGS metagenome assembly JFJP01 (sample SAMN02602958, study PRJNA72255) | Microbial mat metagenome, whole genome shotgun sequencing project. | biome: fresh water; feature: sink hole; material: water; isolation source: purple microbial (photo- and chemosynthetic) mats found in...
CGGTCCTCCAGCTCGGTGGACAAGGGCATGGCCCAGAGGTCGCCGTGGCGGGTGTGAAAGCGGTAGGGCAATTCGTCGTTGACCCAGTCGCAGAAATAGTCGATGCCATTGGCCTTGAGCAACTCGGGCGTGTGTTCGCTCTCGAGTTTGCCGGGGCTCAGCCACCCGCGCACTTGCTGCCCTGAGAGCTCGCGCAGGCGTTGCAGCGAGCGCTGTACCAGATCAGCCTCATCGGCCTCCGACAAGCCGCCGGCATGCGGCGTGTCCATGCTCCAGGAGTGGCCCAGAATCTCGTTGCCACGCTCTTTCACTGCGCCCAGCAGGTAGGGGTAGCGCTCGGCCAGCCGCGCATTGATGGCAAAAGTGGGTTGGATGCCGTACTGGTCAAACGCCTTGAAGAATCGGTAGATGCCGACCCGGTTGCCGTAGTCGCGCAGCGTGTAATGGCGCAAGTCCGGGTAGGGCATGGTCATCGAGCCCGGCAGCTTGACCGGCTTGCCTGCCGGGTTCATCGGGAAGTGTTGCAGGCTGACATTCACCCACAGCGCCAGCTTCTTGCCATCGGGCCAGACCACCGGCGGGCGCTGCGTCAGCATCGACCACGCGTAGCGGTCGTGGTCCATGCCGTAGCGGCGTTTGGGGTATTCCATGCAGGCTTGATCGAGTGCCATGGTCATCCTTTGGGTTGATGCGCGGCGATGTCGGCAGCGCTCTGGTCGTAGCCGTTGGCGAGGTAATGTTCGGCAATTTCGCGTCCGGTGGTTACCCATACATCAGAGTGGCCGGTGATGTACTCCAGCGCTTCTTCAAAGGCCTTGAGACGGTGCGGGCAACTCACCTGGTAGTTGTGCGTGGGGATGCACATTACCGTGCCCGATTCGGCACCCTCAGCGTACAGGCGATCAAAGCTGTCCTTGATCATCTGGCCATAACGCCGTGGCTCGATCTTGTTGACCACATAGACGATGGTGTCATTGAGTTCCAGCGAATACGGCACGGAGACAAAACGCTGGCCGCCGCGCACCTTGACCGGGGTGGGCTGGTCGTCGTGAAACAAGTCACAGGTGTAGATGCCGCCAAGCTCGGCAAACAGATCGACCGTCACTTCACTGTGCGAGAGCGCAGGCGCCAGGTAGCCGGCCGGGCGGCGCCCGGTGTGCTGCTCGATGACTTCCATCGATTCGAGCAGTGCACTGCGCTCCTGCGCTTCGGACATGCCATAGGTGTAACGCGTGTTGTAGATACCGTGGCTGAAAAACTCCCAGTCGCGCTCCTTGCACATCGCGATGATTTCCGGGTGGTGGGTACACAGAGCGGTGGAGAGCGAAATCGAGCCGCGGATGCCGTACTTTTCGAGCAGGTTCATCTGGCGCATGTGGCCGACACGGTTGCCATAGTCGCGAATCGAGTAGCCCGGCACCGCAGGATAGGGGTGTGGCCAGGGCGTGCGCTGCGGGTTCTTGGGCGGGTCGAGTTCGTAAAACTCGATGTTGGGCGCGACCCAGAACGCCACCCGTGCTCCGTTGGGCCAGCGGATCTTCGGGCGGTTTTGGTAGGGCCAGTAGTCGTAGTAGCCGGTGTCTTCGCGCATGGGTGGCTCCTTGTCAGGTCAAAGCGCAGCGACAGTCTTGTCCAGCCAGCCCAGCGTTTCGTTGACGTCGACCACATCGGCATATTTCAGCATCAGGTCGGTCAGGTTGGCGAAGTGGTAGCTTTCGTGCTTGTCGGCAACGCACTGCTCGGGCACGATGGTGCGGTAGCCGCGCGAGAGTGAATCCACCGCACCGGCACGCACACAGCCTGAGGTCGAGCCGCCGGTGATCACCACGGTGTCGCACTGGTGCCAAACCAGCAGCGACTGCAGGGGGGTTTCGAAAAACGGCGAAGGCATGCGCTTGCAGTAGATCAGATCGGTACCATGCTGTATTTCGCAGCGATCGTCGAGTTCGGCGCGACGCGAGCCGTGCTTGATGTTTTGCAGCGAGTCGGGTGTATTGGTGCGCGTACCCCACACGCCGGCGTCTTCGGCCGAGTCGGCATAGGCCACATGGGTCCAGACCACCGGCCAGCCCAGCTTGCGAAACCCTTGGGCAAGTGCGTTGACGTACTCAATCTGGCGCGGGTCGGTCTCATAGGCTGTCTTGAACTCGTCGGGTCGGGTGTAGGCGCGCTGAAAATCGATGTTCACCAGTACGGCTTTCTTGCCGTAGCCAAAGCGGGCCCGGTTTGGATTGGCCTTGACTTCGAGCCACAGCTCGCGCGCGGTTTTATTGGAAAGTTCCATCGTGACTCCTGTGAATAACGGCTTGGGATTCTGGTGAATTACTCAAAAATGATAGCGCCTTGCGCAGATGCTGCAAGCGCTACAGGCCAATATTGTTCTCAACTTTTCCGATTGGTCGCCGGCGCCGTTGCGCTGGCAAACCACCAGGGCGAGGCGCTGCCGTCGTTGATCAGAAAGGCCTGCTGGCGGTAGAAGCGCTGCAAACTCGGCGTGCCCATGCGCGAGCCACCCAGCCCGGAGTACTTGAACGATTGCTTGGCGGCATCATGGACCATACTGGTGAGCGCCGCGTCGTTGATCGAAATGGCGCCCGCTTCGAGCCGCGCCGCAATGCGTTTGGCGCGTTCAATATCCCGCGAGAAAACGCAGGCCGACAACCCGAAGTCAGTGGCGTTGGCCAGGCGCACGGCCTCCTCTTCGTTGTCGAATGGCATCACGGGCAAGATGGCGGCAAAGGTCTCTTCCCGGATGATCGCCATATCGTGGTTCACGTCCACCAGCACCGTAGGCTCACACCAGGCGCCGCCGCCGAGCCCGAGCACCTTGCCGCCCGTGATGGCGCGTGCGCCCTTGGCGTAGGCCTCTTCCAGATGGCGCTTGACCACCGGGATTTGCACCTCGGCAATGATGGGGCCAATCTGCCCGCTGGCAATATCGGGAAAGCTGTGGCGCAATGCCGCGACCTCGGCGGACAATGCTGCGACAAATGGTTCGAATATTGATCGGTCCACATAACAGCGCTCGATGGACATGCAGGTTTGTCCGGCATTGACCATGCTACCCCAGGCCAAGGCCCGCGCGGCGTGGGCAATGTCGGCATCGGCGCAGACGATGGCCGGGTCCTTGCCACCGAGTTCCAGATGTACCGGTACAAACACCTCGGCCGCCAGTTGTCCGACACGCCTGCCGGTGCGCACGCTGCCGGTGAAGCAGACCACGTCGCTGTTGCGGATGAGCGCTTCGCCGGTAGGGCCGGCACCCGTCACAAAAGCCAGTACGTCGGAGAGTCCGGGTACACGCTCGATGGCGCGCCGCAACACCGGAACAAAGCGCGGCGTGGCCTCAGACGGTTTGATCATCACGGCGCAACCCACGGCCAGTGCCGGAATGGCGTCAATGAGCGACAGGATCAGCGGAAAGTTCCACGGACTGATGATGCCCGCCAGCGGATAGGGCCGCTTGTGCTGCTCAATGATGACGTTGGGGGTGTTAGCGCGCCGCGGCGCCTCGTCAACCAGCAAACCCGGCGCATCACTTAGCCAGCGACGGATGGTGTTTTGCATGCCCTGCACTTCCAGCACCGATTCGATGCGCCTGCCGGTGTCGGCGGTCAGTGCTTCCACCAGGGGCTCGCTTTCTGCGGCGATGGCTTGGGCAAACTGTCCCAGCAAGTCCAACCGGTGCGCGACCGACTGCGCTGACCAGGCAGGCTGCGCTGCGCGCAGGCGCTTGGCCACTGCAGCCACGGCTTCGGCCGTGAAGATGGGCATCTGGTAATCGACCTCACCAGTGCGAGGATTGCGCGTAGGCAAGGTGCTGGCATCATTCACGACCGATGACTCCCCTGGCGATCAGTTGGTTGATGGTATCGCGCTGCGTGTTGGCGAACTGTGCGCGTTCGGGCACAAAGGGCTGGCCCGCGGCATTGAGCATCGTGTTGGGTGGGTGCACCGAGCCAGCATAGGTGGCTGCAAAGAGTTCCAGGCGCTGGCGCGACAGCATATTGGCCATGCCCGGGGTGCGGCGCTGTCGGCGCAGCGCGGCGATGTCAATGCTGGCGTTGGCGACCATCGACTCACCGGTACCAGCCTCGGCCAGCACTTCACCCTTGGCATCCACAATCTTCGACAGCCCATCGGTGGAACTCTCGGGGAAGTCGACGTCGCGAATGCCCGCGGAGTTGGCCGAAACCACATAGGCACAGTTTTCGTAAGCGCGGGCGCGCTTGGCGATGTCTTTCGGTGTCAGGCGCGGACTGCAGACCTCGCTGGACGAGTGCAGAAAAACCTCGGCGCCGCGCAGGGCTAGCGAGCGGGCAATCTCGGGGTACAGAATTTCCTCTGATGCAATGCAGGCGAGTTTGCCCAGAGGAGTGTCGGCCACCGGGAATACGCCGTCCAGGCCATAGAGTTCGAGATAGCGGTCCCACACGTCGTGCGGCGTTGGAGCAAACATCGACACCAGACGCCGGTAGCGCAGCACCACTTCACCGCTGTCGTCGATGATGAAGCTGGTCTGGAAGTACAGGCCCGGGAAATGTGCGTCCGTCTCGTAGGCATTGCCGGAGAAATACAGGCCCAGGCTTTTGCACATCGCGCGCATTTGGGCGTACTCGGGACCGTCGGGTGCGAGCGCAGCTTTCTCGGCCCACGCAGGCAAGGCGTCGCCCAGAGGGTAGCTGGTCAAGAAATACTCGGGAGCCACTACCAGTTTGAGCCCGGGGCCGATAAAGGCGCGACTGGCAACAATCTGCCGGTGCACACGGTCAATGTTGCGGCGCATCGCGGCGCGCGCGGCATCAGCATCCGGGCAGGCGTTGACGGCGTAGCACGCGGTTTGCAGCGCCAGCGCCAGATAGGGAGCCGGCACCGGGTGCACTACCTTGGCAGTGGCGGACACCAATGGCGTGGCAACGGCACTCATGGGTGGTTGCGCACCAGTTCGACCAGTTCGTAATAGGTCTGCATGTAACCACCGACGCCGCCTTTGAGGAAGATGTAGTCGCCATCGGCGCTGCACCAGACGTCGTAGGGTGGATGCTCCTGGGGCAACTGTCCGGCGGTGTCGACATAGCGGAAATGCAATGCATCAAACGTACCGGCCACCACCGTGATGGTTTCGCGGCCGACGAACTCCAGCCCAAAGCCCAGACTGAACAGCATAGGCCCAGTCGCACCACGATGGTCCGGCGAGGTCAGCATCAGGTTGGGAAAGAACTGCTTGCCCGGCCCCTGGCTGAGGTCGTAAATCCGCAGGCACAGGGCGTCGCCGCAAATCGGGTGCGCACCTAGCCAACGCACGCGTCCTGGGAGCTCAATGCGCTGGGCAATGCGACCGTCGCGCCGGTTGATGGTCTGGCAATCCGCATACTGCGGCGTGAAATGCATCAGCCCGGTGCCTTCATACTGGTCACCCACCGTGATGCGCACCGAGCAGTCCAGCGGGTACCACTGGGCATCCATGGCCATCACCACATCGCGAATGACGTTCGGCGCATCGTCAATCTCGCAGTGGGCGTGTACCACTCGCACGCCATCGGCCTGATCGGTCAGGCTGAAATACTCACGGCCCCGTTCCTGACCCAGTCGCTCGGGCTTGGTGCTGGTGTAGCGGATGGCTCCGCGAATGGTCTTGTGTTTCATGGTGAGGCTCTCAAAACGGTTTGGTGGCACCAAAGAAGGCTGTGGTCAAAATCAAAACCCAGTACCCGTAGGCGATGCTGCGGCCAAAGCGGATGGATTTCTCCAGTCGGGCTTCGATTTCGGTCGAGGGGCCCTGCGCCAAGGCACGGAACATTTCGGTCCACTCGCGCATGATGAAGCGCAACTTCAGGCCGATGATCAAGGTCAAGGAGTAGGTCAGTACCTTTGCCGAATACCATTTGGCTGGCCCGAAGGGCCCATAACCCAGCAACGAAGAAACGGCACTGATCAGCAACACGGGAATCAGCACAAAGCGAATGGACTCATCGATCTTGGTCAAGCGTAAGCCGGTATCGGTTTCCCTGAAGTAGAAAGCCGACCAACACAACCCCAGCCATCCGGCAAACAGCACCCACATTAGGGTCAACCAGCCCCCGCCCAAGGGTTGCGCACCCCAGAGAAAACCCATGTGCAGTCCCAGGGGCAACAGCATGATGATGCCGGTGCGCGCCAGGATGTCGATGCGGTAGGCCGTTTCCATGTGGCGGCGACGCTCGTCCATAGACAGCTTGCGATTGATCACGTTGTAGGAGGTCTGAAACACGCCCCACTCCCCCCCCAGCCAATAAACCATGGCAACAATGTGCAACCATCGCAGTACGTTTACTTCATGAATTTCCATCCGCTCTTTCTCCAGTTGGGTAGAGGCAAGTCTGCAACCGCTCCATGCGGATGTTCAACTTGCTCCTAAAAATGTAGCTGCTTGCGCAATGCCATCGGGCGTTAGATGGCAAAAACGCCCTGAAAAACCAAGGCGCAATACTGCGCCACAGGCATCAATGGTCGTGGTCGTGGCTATGTCCATCGCCATGGTGGTGGTGTTTCCCGCCATGGCTGTGGGCGAAGCCTTGCTTCGGGTCAGGTTCGGACACTTTGTGTGCACCGCCGACGCGCGGCATGGTGAGCTCAAAATCTTCCGGGCCATGCGGGTGGTTGTGGCCGAACTGGACAATCCATTTGTACAACTCCGGGTCGCGCTCGGCCACCCTGGCCGCTGCCCGCATCTGGTTCTCCTCGACGGTGCTCCACGGGTTGTAATGGAAATGGTTGAACAGCTTGGAATCGACCCGCCCGAGCGCAATGCAGCCGCGCTCGCTGGCAAACGCTCCGTGGTTGATGTAAGCCGGACGCCAGAAGTAGCCGCCGGTGGGGACCGTGCCGAACTGCATCATCCACGAGTCGCCCCACAGGTGGTACGACTCCTCGGCGCAATCGTGGTAAGAAATGTTGTCCTGCCAGAAATGGGGCGTCATGCAGTACAGAAACGTCAGCGCGTGGGTGCGGTCGTTGAAGTTGAGCAATTTGATCAGGCAACCGGTTGCCACGCTGGGCTTGGCCACATTGCCCATGGCCCAGGGAATATCGTTGTACGAATCGGTCTGGTGAAAACGGTCAGTGCGGCACAGGGGGTGGTTGGTGTCGGACTCCACCAGGCTGGGCTCACCGGTGTTGTACATCATCAACAACAGACAGCCATTCTCCGATGACATCTGCGGTTGTACATAACCCGCAGGGAAAAAGACATAGTGCCCCTTCCCGACCTTCTTGTTGCCAAGTTGCAATTCACCTTCCATCACCAGCAGTTCCAGCTCAGACCAGCTGAAACCGGGCTTTTGCTGGTAGCCCGCGTCGAGCTGGACGGTCATGGTGCAAGCACCGGTATCGGTATCGAGGCTGAGCATCTTGTATTGCATGCCGCTGCCAAACCCCTTCATGGTCATTTTCTTGAAGGGAACATCGCGGTCGCAAAACGGTTCTATATGTGGACGTGCCATGGTGCTACTCCTGGTTATTGATTGCGTCAGTAAACGACCTTGTGGGGGCGATCAGGCTTCACTGGAATGTCTGCCAACTTGATTTTGGTGCGCGCGTCGCCGTCGGTGTTGAAGCCACGGGTCTGAATCCGTTCCAAAAATTCGGCATACCACTTGTCCCGCGTGGGCGTCATCTCCTCCATGGCTTGCACGATGCCCGCGTAGCGCTCTTCCTGCTCCTTGATTTCCTGCTTCAACCACTTTGTCTCGGCAGCGGTGCGCTTGTGTGGAATGAAAAGGCTTTGAAAAGACATGATGTAACTCCTGTTGCGTTGAGATTTGGTTTGAACAATTCGCCGGGCTGTGGCCCTCAAATCTTGCGGGCCTGTTCTTTCCAGAAGGGCTCGCGCAGCTGCCGATGCAGAATCTTGCCGGTGGCATTGCGCGGCAGCGCCTGGACAAAATCGATCGATTTGGGTTTCTTGTACCCGGCGATACGGCCATCGCACCAGGCGATCAACTCTGCAGAGGTAGCTTCGCAGCCCGGCCTGAGCACCACGACCGCCTTGATGGCTTCGCCCCACTCGACCGAGGGCACTCCGATAACTGCAATCTCGTACACCGCCGGGTGGGCTTGCAGAACCCGCTCCACCTCCGACGGATACACATTGAAGGCGCCAGTAACAATCAGGTCCTTCTTGCGGTCGACCAGATAGATGTAGCCGTCTTCGTCCATCCGCGCCATATCACCGGTGAACACCCAGCCGTCGCGAATCGACTCCGCGGTCGCCTCCGGGTTGCCCCAGAAACCGGTGATATTGGCCTCGGTACGCACGCCAATTTCTCCCACCGTGCCCGCAGCGACAAGTTGACCATCGTCGCCAAAAATGCATACGTCGACATTGACCTGCGGCTTGCCGCACGACAGCAAGCGGTGTTCAAAAGCCGGGTCGTTCAGGGCCAGTTCGTGGTCTGCCGGCTCCAGCACGGTGCCGGCAGTGCCAGTCTCCGTGGAAGCAAAGGTTTGGCGGAAGCGGCAATGCGGCAGCTTGCGCTTGGCCTCCCTTAGCACCGGCACCGGGATTGGCGAACCACCATACAGAACGGTATCGAGCGCGCTGAGGTCGTATTGCTCGAAGTCATCACGGGCGAGCAGGCGCTGAATGGTGGTTGGCACCAGGTTGGTAAAGGTAATCCGCTCGCTTGAGAGTGTTTCCAGTGCCCGCTCGGCATCGAAATTGACGATCACGCTGGTGGAGCCGACGTACACCGCGCAATAGATGCCCGCGGTTCCAGCGGCCGAGTACAGTGGTGATGGCAACATCACCCGGTGGGTGCCCCGACTGCCGATGGCGTGCACATGCACAAACATACCCACCAGCGTACTGCCATGGGTGTAGGTGGCCCCCTTTGGAAAACCGGTGGTGCCGCTGGTGTAGAGCAGCATCGATGGTTCATCGTAGGCTAGCGGTGTGTCGAGCACGGGCTCGCCAGGGTCTCCGCGTGCCACCATCGCCTCATAGTCCATTACCGAATCATCCGCAGTGTCGATGCCAATCAGCAGCTTGCAGGCAGGCACCTGGGCCAACGCCAACCGCGCCGCGGGCAGTTCTGGCTTGGCCACGATCAACGCGCGCGAACCAGAATTTTCCAGGATGAACGCAACCTCAGGCGGCGACAAGCGGTTATTCACGGTAACCGTCACGGCCCCGAGTTTGGCCAGGGCAAATGACGCCTCGACCCACTGGTGGCTGTTGCGGGCAAAGATACCGACGCGGTCCCCCCGCCCCACCCCCAGCTTGCGCAGTTCATTGGCAAACCGGCAGGAGCGCTCATTGACCTGACGCCAAGTCAGGCGCGTGTCTTCAAATACCAGGCCCAGTTTGTTACCTGACACTCTGGCGTTGCGACTGAGCAAGTCGCCCACGCCCGCCAGTCCGCCGAATACTCCTGCAACGTTGCTCAAGACGAATCCCCGATCACGATGGTGTCACCCTCAACGTCAAGCGAACGCCCCCGACTTCTTCATCCATTTGGCAAACACTGGAGGTTTTGGTGGCTCAAGGAACGTCTCTTCCTTGCAGCGTGCGCGTAATTCTTCAATCGTGCCGCCGCGATCGAACAACTCGATCGTGCGCCGCTCCTGAGCCATCTTGGAACGCAATGTGTCAGTAGCCGTTTGGTCCAGACTGAAGTCTGCCCGCACAACTACGCCGTAACCACGCGCGCCTTGCTGCGTGACCAGGCCTCGCCTGCAGTCCAGTGCCACCAAGTCGGCTGAACGCTGCAGCGGGTCGCCCCAGCCGCCACCGCCCCAGGTGTTGAAATACAGAATGTCACCCTCTGCCACCTTGACCCGATCGCACTTGGCAGGTAACCATTCCTGACTACCGTCGGCTCGCTTGAGCAATTTGTTGCTGCGCGCGCCCGGCTTGCCACCATTGACACCCCAGGGGTAGGTCAACCAGCGGTCGTCGTGGATAGAGATCTCGCCATTGGCCAGAAACTCGTAAGCCGTGCAGACGCCATTGCCGCCGCGGTGCTTGCCAACGCCGCCGGAATCTGGGATCGAGCTGTATTCGACAATCCGCAGCGGGAAATAACTCTCCAGAAACTCATTAGGCACGTTGGTAAACGAGGGCCACAAGGAATGCCCGTCGGGACCGTCACCGGCAGGACGTCCGGGAATGCCGCCAAAACCGATCTGAAACAGCTGGTACCACTCGCCGTTCTTGTCGTAGCCCGAGAACATCAGGTGCGGGCTGTCGGAGAATCCCGCTGCGTTGAGCGCTTCGGGCGTGCCCTGGCCCAGCACACCACCCATGATGTCGAAAATCCGGCCAAGCAGGTGGGTGCGGCATGACAATGCCGCCGGACGCTTGGGCTTGAGAATGCTGGCCTCGGGGATACGCACATCAACCAGTTCATAGAAACCGTCGTTGAACAGAATCTGCGGATCAAAAAGGTTGATCACGAAGGCGCCCAGGAACATCTTGAACATGTCCTCGTTGAGCAGGAAGTTCACCGAACTGATGGACTGGGGATCGGTTCCCGCAAAGTCAAAGATGGCCTTGTCACCCTCGCGCCACATGGTGCAGGCAATCTTGTATGGGCCCATCCCCACACCATCGTCGTCGATGTAGTCCTCGAAATATTGGGCCTTTTCAGGTACCACCATCTGAATGATGGCGCTCATGGCGCGGCGGTTGCGATCGAGCATCTCGCGCAGCGCGGCAATGTACTCATCGACCCCAAAGCGACTGATCATTTCCTGTACACGGCGCTCTGCCAGACGCAGCGCCGCCACAATGGCGTCAAAGTCAGCGCGATTCCAGTGCGGCATCCGGCAGTTGCGCAGCAGCAGGGCGTGCATTTCGGTGTTGAGTTCGCCCTTGCGGTAAATCTTCACTGGCGGAATCTGCAGGCCTTCCTCGAAAATCTGCGCCGCATCGGTGGGCAAACTGCCCGGCACCTTGCCGCCGATGTCGGTCATGTGTCCGAACATGGCCGACCAGCTGACGATGCGACCTTTATGGAAGATCGGCATCATGGTGAGCCAGTCGTTCAAGTGACTGACCGCTCCGTTGCAGGAGTAGGGGTCGTTGGTCAGGAAGATGTCGCCCTCTTCGATGGTGCCCTCATAGCCTTCGATGAAGCCGTGAATGAAGGAACCGAACTGCCCCACCACCATCTTGCCATCGTTGTTGGCAATCATGGGGAAGGCGTCGTGCTGCTCGCGAATGCCAGGAGACATGGCCGTGCGAAACAGCACGGCATCCATTTCAGTACGCGCATTGCGCAGGGCATTCTCGATGATGTCGAGCGTAATGGAATCAAGCGGCACCGATTTGAATGGGGTGCTGTCGGTCTGGATAATTTTGGCTGCCATGATGTGGTTCTCCGGTAGGCGACTCAGACGTTCGGACGGATCAGGATATTGCCCACCGCGTCAACCTCGCCGGTATGCCCGGGCAGGATCAAGGTGGTTGTATCCATTTGAGCGACGATGGCCGGCCCGGGAATGCGGTTGCCGGCAGCGAGCTTGCTGCGATCGTAGATGTTGGCCGGATGCTCTGCCCCTTCCACAAAGACAGTGGAGCGGTCAATCACGGCCTCGGAGGCATCTGCGCCGCCCTTTTCCAACTGCTCGGCACGTACTTTTGTTTCCGGCCCCTGGACGATGGCGCGCAAGCTGACCAACTCCTGTTCGGCATCGAGCGCGAAGGTATACAACTGGGTGTGCATGTCGTCGAAACGTTTGGCCACACCAGCGAGTCCGTTGGTCTCCAGAAAGGCGTGCGTCACATTAACGCTCAGACGCATGCCTTGTCCCTGGTAGCGCACGTCAAGCTGGTACTCCACACTTTGCTGGTCATCGGGCACGTTCTCAGCGACCAGTGAGCGTTTTGCAAGCGCTGTCAACTCGTCAAGAATGCCCAACACCTCAGCACCGGACGTTTCCTTGAAACGACGAATGAAGGTGCGCGATGCCTCGTCGCGCAAACGTGTGGTGGCATCTCCGTAGGCGCAAAGCACGCCCGGACCCGGCGGGATGATGACGGGCCAGGATCCGGTAAGGCGACCCAGCGCGTTGGCGTGCAGGGGTCCTGCACCACCAAATCCGATCAGGGCAAAGTCGCGCGGATCGTAGCCCTGCTCAATTGAAACCAGTCGCAGCGCGCCAAACATGTTTTCGTTGACGATGTTGACGATACCCTCGGCGGCTTCCTGCAGTGTCTTGCCCAGCGCGTCCGCCACCGTTTTGACTGCCTTTTCAGCCAGTTGACGGTCGATCTTCATGTCCCCGCCAAGGCGCGACGATGCGGGCAAATAGCCCAGGACCACATTGGCATCGGTCACCGTCGGACTCTCGCCGCCCTTGCCGTAAGCGGCAGGGCCAGGATCGGCGCCCGCGCTTTGCGGACCCACGCGCAGAGCCTTGGTCAACTCGGGAACATAGGCAATGGATCCGCCACCTGCACCCACCGTGCGAACGTCAATCGAGGGCGCCCGTACGGTCACGTCTGCAACCCGCGTTTCACGTCGGGTCTGGGCCACTTCGCCCTGGATCAATGCGACGTCGGTGGAAGTACCGCCCATGTCGAAGGTCAGCAGATTCTTGAATCCAGACTGCCGTGCAATCCACTGCGCACCTGTCACGCCACCAGCAGGGCCGCTCATCAAGAGCGCCACCGGGTTGTCGCGGGCTGCGTCTACAGCGGCCAGTCCGCCGTCGGAGCGCAACACATGGAGCTTGACGCCCGGCATCTTGCGCTCCAGTTCGGTGTAGAGATTCTGGATATAGCGCGACACCTTCGGGCGTACGTAGGAGTTCACAACGGTGGTCTCGGTACGCTCATACTCGTACATCTCCGGGATCACCTCGGACGAGATCGACACCGGAATGCCGGGCAATGCTTCTTCGATGATCTCCCGTACCCGACACTCATGCGCACCGCTGGCATAAGCGTTGATCAGCGAGACCGTCATGGCCTCGATGCCCTGATCTTTCAAGCCAGCAAGACTGGCTCGCAAACTATCTTCATTCAGTGGACTCACCACGTTGCCACGGGCATCTATGCGCTCATCCGCTTCTATGGTCAACTCCAGCGGAGCCAGCAATGGTCGCTTGTTGTAAATTACCCAGCCGCCCAGTCCCCCCGGAACAAACGAGCGAGCAATTTGCAACACCTGACGGTAGCCCTTGGTGGTTACCAAACCGACCCGGGCACCTTTACCCTCCAGCACGGTGTTGGTCGCAACAGTGGTGCCGTGCATCACGTGGGTGATTTCTTTGGGATCAATATGATTTTGATCACACAGCTTGGCAATGCCATTGAGCACACCGATTGACGAGTCCGCCGGTGTCGATGGGACCTTGGCCGAATACGTCTCCCCGCTGCTTTCATTGATCAGCAGAAGATCGGTAAATGTTCCCCCTACATCGACCCCGAGTCGATAACTGGGTGCTACTTTAGATTTCATAGGGTTTCCTTTGCTTTATTCCCGCCCGTGGGCACATGCCGGTGTTGGTTGTCTCATCTTGATCGCTTTAATGGAGTTATTGAATCGCTGCGCAGTCGCGCAGCGATTCAATTCGTTTTGCATCGTAACCAAGCAAATTTCGCAAAACAGATTCAGTGTGCTCTCCGAGCATCGGCGGAGGCTCAAACGTGACATCGGACGTGCCACCGATCTTGACCGGATTGCCGGGCATCTGGACAGTCTCGCCGTTTTGCAGTTGAACGTCGACCACCATGTCCCGCGCACGAATCTGAGAGTCGTTTAGTGCTTGTTCGAAATTGTTGACTGGTGCACACGGAATGCGGGCATCCCGCAACCTGGACAACCAATATTCGGCGGTATTACCCATTAACTCAGCCTGGATAATGGCGTTAATTTTTTCGCGATCTTCATATCGCGCGGGTTGCAACAAATATCGTGGATCCTTCAGTTCCGGCGCCACAAGGACATCGCGGAACTTCTCGAAAAAGGCATCACCGATACAGGCAATAATGATGTAACCCGTCTGCGTCTGATAGGCGTTATAGGGAACATGCACGAAATGGCTGTTACCGATTCGCTCGGGCACATGGCCCGACATCAGGTGCATCGTGGCCATATAGTTCAGGAGCGATATCTGAACATCGAGCATAGAGATGTCAACGTGGCGCCCACATCCGGTAGAAGCACGTTCATGCAGCGCCGCTAAAACACCGATGGCTCCAAATACCCCTCCCCCCAAATCACCCACCGGGATACCCGAGCGCAAAGGCGCCTGATCCGGGAAGCCGGTAATCGACATGCCGCCCCCCATACCCTGAACAACTTGGTCAAATGCCGGGCGGTTCGGCTCGGGGCCGGTTTCGCCAAAGCCGGACACCGAACACGTCACAATGCGAGGGTTGATTTTTGCAAGTGTCTCGTGATCTATTTTTAGCCGTTTGGTGACTCCAACACTAAAGTTGTCAAACACCACATCGGCCTTACGCACCAGGTCATAAAAAATTTCACGACCGACATCCGACTTGAGGTCAATGCACACGCTTTCCTTGCCGCGATTGAGGGTGAGGAAATATGCGCCCATGCCCTGACGGGAATAGTCCGCACTGCCTGCCAACAATGCACGCGTTCCTTCGCCCGTTCCCGGTGGTTCGACCTTGATGGTTCTGGCACCCAAGTCTGTCAGCAACATGGCGCCATAGGGACCTGACAACATGTGTGTCAAGTCCAGCATTAATATCCCATCAAGTGATTTCATGTTCCCTGAGTCCGTGGACGAGCTTGCGTTGTTTCAGCCGTTCATCTTTAGCAATTTTCTTGCCACCATTGGAATGCTTCAAGGAATGCGGGAAGCGGGCATCTACCGGGGGTTTGACAAACCTTAGCATCTTCACCAGCTCAGCGAAACAAATTTGAAACAGTTCCAGCATAGAGTGAAACACGAACAATTCATGCGCTTGATCAGCACTCAGAGGTGTGACTGTGCTCAACCACTATTTTGTTGTCTGAAAACGGTTACGCTGAACCCATTGTGTGGACGGCAGGTAGATCCATGGGCGTTCGGTCCGATCGCGTTGTTGAAATGCAAGGATGCGGTCGTTGAGTTTGAGTGTCAGCGCCACGGGGTCGAGTCCATCTAACAGCATGTCTCTCGCTTCGGCCTGTATCTCAAACGGGTATTCAATACCATCCTGCGAGACCAGCACGCAACGTTCCAGGTCAACTGTCAACGTGGAGGGTATCTGAGTGTCAGCCAGTTTCCCGATCACCGCTTCGGAAAGCACCACCGGAAGCAGCCCATTTCGAATGCAATTGTTGTAAAAAATGGCTCCGAAACTTGGAGCAACCAGAACCCGAAAACCGTACTCCTTCAGCGCCCAGACCGCATGCTCACGCGATGAGCCACAACCGAAATTGACTCCTGCGAGCAGGATGGTAGCCTTCGTGAAGTTCGGCTGATTGAGTATGAAATCTGGATTTAGCGTTCGCCCACCAGGCTCTATGTAACGCCACCCTGCAAACAGCCCTTCTCCAAGTCCGGTCTTCGACACCTGCTTCATCTCACGCGAAGGGATGATGGCATCGGTATCGATGTTGATGCGCAGCAAAGGCGCTGCCACGCCACGGTGTATCCGGAGTTTATCCATGGGCAATGCCTCCAACCACATCGCGCGGATCGGCGAGATACCCGGTCAGGGCGCTCGCAGCAACGGTCAGCGGACTGGCAAGATGGCTGCGAGTCTGCGGGCCCTGACGGCTCTCAAAATTGCGGTTGGTGGTACTCACAACACGTTCACGCAGGCCAAAACTCTCTCCGCCGGCAAAAAAACACATGGAGCAGCCCGACTCGCGCCACTCGAACCCGGCATCGATAAAAATCTGGTCAAGCCCCTGTGCCTCTGCGGCGCGCTTGACCTGCGACGATCCGGGCACGCAAATGGCCTTGACTCCGCGGGCAACTCGCCGCCCGCGCAGAAGTTGCGCCGCTGCTTGCAGATCCGATAGCCGGCTATTGGTACACGAGCCGATAAAGGCAGCATTGATCGGAACACTGGTCAGACTTTGACCTGGTTGCAGGTCCATATACGCTAGCGCACGCTCCATGGCTGTACGTGAATGGCTGTCGGTTTCAAGACCCGGATCAGGAACGTTCGCATTGATGGACACTGCGTGCTGCGGACTTGTTCCCCACGTCACCATCGGGCCAATCGTCTGGCTGTCGACAACAATCTCGCGGTCAAAGTGTGCGCCATCGTCGGTCTGCAACGTACTCCAGTGCTTCAAAGCCTGAGTCCACATAGCGCCCTTGGGTGCGAAAGGCCGCCCTTGCAGGTAGTCGAACACTGCTTGATCCGGCGCAACCAAACCGGTAAATGCAGAAAACTCCACCGCCATGTTGCACAGCGTCATGCGTGCCTCGACAGTCAAATTCCGCACCGCAGAACCGGCAAACTCAACAGCATGTCCGGCTGCCCCGCTGGCCGAATATTGGCCAATCAACCACAGCATCATGTCCTTGGCGGTGACGCAGTCCGACAAAACCCCCTCAAAACTGACCCGCATGGACCGTGGCTTGGCCACCCGCAGTGTCTGGGTGGCAAGCGCATGCTCAGCTTCCGACGATCCGATTCCCCACGCCAACGCGCCGAAAGCGCCTTGGGTACAGGTGTGGCTGTCGGGACAGACCACCGTAGCACCCGGCAGAACAATGCCCTGCTCCGGCGAGATCACATGCACGATCCCCTGATTGGGGTCATTGACGTCGAATAGCCGGATACCTGCGCGGCCTGTTGTCTCACGAGTGGTTCGAATGAATTCTTGACCCCCCGGCATAAGAGTCTTGTCGCTACGGCCCGGCAAGGTATCGACAATGTGATCCATGGTGCAGAAAGCAAGCTCGGGGTGGCGTACCCGACGGCCATCATTTTCCAGTGTCTGCAGGGCGACACTGCCCGTCCTCTCATGCAAAAATACACGATCAATGTGCAAAAGACTTGTGCCAGCGTCCAGATCGGCCACGACATGCTGCATCCACAGCTTTTCGAACAAGGAACAAACGGGCATCACGCTTCTTCCTGCTTTGCGACGACACCACTCTGAACCAACTCGGCTATCTCGGCCAGACTCAAACCGGCATCCTGTAGCACTTCATGGGTATGCTGCCCTGCCTGGGGAAGATCACGGTACACACCGAGGCGTTGCCCCTGCATCTCAATCGGAAGGGAGGGCAGCTTTGTCTTTCTTCCGTCTACAAGTGTGATCTCTATCAGCCCATTGGCGGCATTCAAATGCCTGTCGTCAAACAACTCCTCGGGCTTTGTGACGGGTGCAAACGGCAGGCCAATGGCTTCCAGTTGCGCCATCAGTTCTGCTTTGGTCAGCTGACGAAACCGCTCGCGCAATACGCCCATGATGCGCTCGCGCTGTTTTACACGCTCACCATTTTGATCCAGGGAACGATCATTCGCAAACTCCTGTAACCCGAAGGCTTCACAAAATTTGCGCCACTGCGTGTCGCTCACTACACCAATGAACACCTGATCAATGTCGGCGGTTTCGAAAATATCGTACACGGCCCATGCCGACAGCCGCTGCGACATGGGCGGAGCGGGCTTGCCCGTCACAGCATACTGAGCCATGTGCTGCCCTACCAGAAATGCAGTCGTCTCAAACAGCGAGGTCTTCACCTCCTGCCCGAGGCCAGTGCGGTGGCGTTGCTCTAATGCAGCAAGAATGCCGATGACGCCAAACATGCCGCCAGTGACGTCAATAACCGACGCCCCTGCGCGCATGGGCTTGCCAGGAAGCCCCGTCATGTAGGCCAAACCGCCCATCATTTGCGCGACTTCATCGAGTGCGGTTCGTTGCTCGTACGGGCCTTTCAGGAATCCCTTGGCCGAACAGTAGATCAGGCGTGGATGACGAGCAGACAGCGTCGCATAGTCCCAGCCACTTTCCGCCATGCCACCCGGACGAAAATTCTCAATGAACACGTCGGCTCTATCGATCAGCTTGTTAATCGTCTTTTTCCCGGCCTCTGCCGTGGTATCGATGCACAGACTACGCTTATTGCGGTTGTACATCGAAAAGTAACCGGCACCAGCACCGGAAAGGCGGCGCGTATTGTCCCCTTTGAGGGGCTCCACTTTGACAACATCCGCTCCCAGATCAGCCAAAATCACACCCATAGTTGGCCCCATCACCATGTGTGTGAATTCAACCACCTTGATGCCATCCAGCGGCCGCGAAATATTTCCCATTACCAGTATTTCCTAAAGCGCAGTCACAGACCCATTGTCTGAGCATGGCTTATTGGGCTGAATGCAAAATCCTTGCCATGGATTTGGTGTAGGTGCCACGACTGGGGCAGCGTGTCGTGTAGAAATTGCGGACAGTTGAAACGGCCGCGAAACATCGCCAAAGAAACTGAAACACATCGAAACACTGCGAGCAGCCGCGCTCGCCAAAGTGTCTCAAAGTGTGCAATGCGCGCTCAACCTGAGCGGCATGAATTCTGCTTATTTACACTCAGTAGGATGGTGGAAGCCGCGCTTTTCTTGCACATTGCTGAACATTGGGTGGTGCTCTGAACGAGACAGTCCCGACATTTCCCAGATATTCAGTTCTGAATTTTGCGCCATTACTGCTTAACCCACACTTTGGGCGCCGTGATGGAATGGCTACCGTCTTGACGCCGATTATTGGCAACGTGAAGAGGGCTATACGATGATATTTTATGATTCCTTGAATTTCCTCCACATGCTCTTTTTTGTTTACTGGCTTGGTGGAGACCTCGGCACCTTCTACGCATCACGGTTTGTGCGCAATCCGAAGCTTTCCGTAGACGCAAGAGTAACCGCCCTGAAAATTATGGCGGGCGTCGATATGGCTCCACGCATTTGTATGCCAATGATTTTTGGTTTAGGAATCCATCTGGCATATTTGGAAACTGGTCTTGCGATTTCAAAGTCCGCTGTTGTTTTGGTTTGGTTAATTACTTTGTTATGGCTTGGGTTGGTGTTCGCGGTACACAAAAAGGCTGGTGATCCTTTGGGCGCCAAGCTGGCGAAATTTGATATCGGTTTTCGTATAGTTCTTATTGCTGCAATGGTGGCACTTGCCATTTATGGCTTTGCCACCGGAGAGGTTGTTAGATTTGACTGGATAGGGATAAAGCTATTGATCATGGCAGCGCTTGTGGCTGCCGGATTGATGATCAGGGTCAATCTGATGCCGTTCGCGCCAGCGTTTGGAAAGCTGGTAGCCAACGGACCGACGCCCGATATCAATCAGGAAATCACGCAATCCCTGCGAAGTTGCCTGCCCTGGGTCTACCTTATCTGGATTGGACTGATTGTTAATGCAGCGATTGGTCTCAATATGTACAACCTTTTCCGGGGTTAGCAGCAATATGAAATCACTGGACCTGAACTTTTCCCCTTACGCATCGCGTGTTCGCATTGTTGTAAGGCTCAAACATTTGCCAGTGACCTTTGAATATCCGCAGTTAGGCCTAAAAACACCGGAGTTCAAGGCTGCTTTTCCACTCGGAAAAATTCCAATACTCGAATTGGACGATGGTACCTACATCCCCGAATCTTGGGCGATCATGGAGTATCTGGAGGAAATGTTCCCTGAGGTCCCACTAAGTCCCACCGATCCCTTGGCGCGCGCTCAAATGCGTGTTCTTGGGCGCTGCGCAGACCTGCATCTGGGCCCGGCATTGTTTCCTTTGTTCGTGCAATTAAAACGGCCGCAAAGAGATGACGCTGCCATTGCACTGCAAATTGACGCCACTCGGAATGAACTTGCCAAGTTGGGCCGGTTGCTGGAGGAATACGGACTGCCCGACTCCCGTTCGCTGCACCTGGGCGACATCGCGCTTGTGCCAACGATCTACTACGTGACCGCAGTACTGCCATTATTTGGTGTCGAAGATCCGCTTGCCACTGCTCCACTCGTTGCCCGCTGGTGGTCACTGGTCTGTGATGTTGCCGTCATTGCGCAGACCTTGAAAGAAATTGATGATGGGTTTCGTGGTTTTCTCAAGCAGGGTTGACACACCTCAGCCTGCGCCCGGCATGACCAACCGATTCAATCCGCTGGCCTGTGCAATTGCATTTGCGCCAGTTGCCGACAATCAACGCTAGAGGTTTTCATGAAGTCTTCCATCATTCTTTTCGGAATGGTACAGGCACTGCGACTTGCAGCAACTGTGTATCCGGAGTTTTCTCAGCGACTCAAGCAGCGCGACATTTCCGTGCAATTCAAGTTGAAGGACAACACGGAAGGCCGCTGGATTCGAATCGAAAATGGAAAGATAAATTCCAGCGCAGGCGTACTCGAAAGCCCGGGCTTGGCCATTGTTTTTCAGAATAGCGCCGTCGCAGAAGAGTTTCTGACCCCGCCGTTTAATCAATTGACACGGATTGATGCGGCGAAGAATTTCAAGGTATGTATTGAAGGTTCAGACGAGTTGGCTGTCTGGTTTATGACCACACTTAACCGAATGCAGACGCTAGGCTGGAAAAGTGGCACCGATGTCGGCGATGGTGTCGTTCGTTATACCAGTGGCACAAATGGAGGGCCGTTATTTGTCTATGTTAAAGACGGCAAAATCCTGCGAATCACTCCCGTCGAATTCGACGAGGATGACGCTCCTTCTTGGTCCATCAACGCCCGGGGCAAGACATTCACACCACCCAGACGCACTACGTTGGCTGCCCACGGTATGGCGCAAAAGTCGATGGTGTATTCAAAGGACCGGCTTTTGTATCCAATGAAAAGGGTGGATTTTGACCCAGATGGAAATCGAAATGTACAAAACCGCGGGATATCCGAATTCGTTCGCATCTCATGGGAAGAAGCGCTTGACATCGTTGCAAAGGAAATACAACGCGCCAAACGCAAAGGCCCTGGGGCAGTTCTGGTGTACCACGGAGGCCACCACCAGTGGGGAAATCTTGGGCATTATTTAAGCGCTTTTAACCGATTTTTTAATCTTATCGGCTGTAGTCGTGTGCACAACAACCCCGACAGTTGGGAAGGCTGGTATTGGGGCGCGATGCATCACTGGGGCAACAGCATGCGCCTCGGTGTGCCGGAGTCCTATGGGACGGTTGAAGACTGCCTCAAGGAAACGGAGATGATCGTATTCTGGTCCAGCGACCCTGATGCCACCTATGGTTACGAGGGAACGATACGACGTGAATGGGCCAAACAGCTTGGTATCAAGATGGTCCATATTGATCCCTACCTTAACCATACAGCAGCCTTGCTGGGCGGTAAATGGATCGCGCCAAAGCCAGGTACTGATGCTGCCTTCGCGCAAGCGCTTTGCTATATCTGGATCACAGAAAATCTGTATGACAAATCATTTGTAGAAAATCGAACTACGGGGTTTGAGGAGTGGAAAGATTATGTTCTCGGGACGATAGACGGAGTTCCGAAGACTCCTGAGTGGCAAGAAGCGGAAACGGGCGTCCCAGCCCGGGAAGTGCGCGCCCTGGCAAGAGAATGGGGGCGCAAGAAGACCTATCTCGGCGTGGGAAGTTGGGGTTGTGGTGTGGGAGGCGCCTGTCGTTCGCCAACGGGTGCGCAGTGGGCGAGGATGATGACGATTCTGGGCGCCATGCAGGGATTCGGAAAGCCAGGCGTCAATTTCGGCAATTTGCAGTTTGGAGCGCCGCACGATTTCACTTTCTATTTCCCCGGATATGCAGAGGGCAGTATGTCGGGAGAACTTCAGTTCAGCGCGAATTCGGCAAACAATTATCAGCGCATGCCCCACATCGTGACCATGAACTCCGTCAGACAGAGCATTCACCGCATGCAACTGCCTGAAGCGATCCTGAACGGCCAATCATTTGGCTACCTGACCGACATAACCTCTCAGCAAGGTCAATTTTTCAAGTTCGGATATCCATCGCCAGGGCATGCAAAAATCGAAATGATTTACAGATACGGCAGTTCATCTTTGGGAACGACGATGGATTCCAATCGCTGGATAAAAATGTACCAGTCAGAAAATTTGCCATTCGTGGTGAATCAGTCGGTTTGGAACGAAGGCGAGACACGGTTCGCAGATATTATCTTGCCGGCATGTACCACGTTCGAGCGCTGGGACATAGGCGAGTATTACAACGTCGGCGCTGGCTATGTGCACCATATGTATCAGATGGTGAACCACCGCGTCATATCGATGCAGCATAAATGCATTGAACCGTTGGGCGAATCCAAATCTGACTACGATATCTTTCTTGCATTAATGCAGCGGATGGGTATGGGTGCCCTGTATTCGGAAGGAGGGAATTCGGAACTGGACTGGTGCAAGCGCGTTTTTGATTCCTCTGATTTATCCAAGCACACATCCTGGAAAAACTTTCTGAAGAAGGGCTACTTTGTTGTTCCCTCTCCAGCGGAATCTGCGCGTGCACCAACAGCACACCGGTGGTTTTACGAAGGTCGGCCCAAGGATGTCCCGGAGCCCTATCCCTTGCCGTCGGAATACGTGAATAACTTCGGTTCGGGCTTGCAAACACCTTCGGGCAAGTATGAATTTATTCCTACTACGCTGGGCAGGATCGATGACCCTGAACGCCCGCCGCTCAACAAGTATATGCCCACCTTTGAGGATGCCGCAACCGATGAGCGGTTAAAGGCTTTCCCCTTGCAACTGCTGACACCACATTCGCGCTACACGTTCCATCTGATGGGTGACGACCGGGGCAGCACGGTCATGGATATCGACGACCACCGCGTGTTGGTCGACGGGCATTACTACCTGGTAGCAAGAATCAGCCGGGCGGATGCGAAGGCGCGAGGGGTCCAGCATGGTGAACTGATTCGCCTGTGGAACAACCGAGGCTCAGTGGTCTGCGCAGCGCAGGTCACGGACCGGCTGCGACCGGGGGTTGTCAGCGTTTCTGCATCATCTGCCCAGTACCGCCCCGCCGGCGTGCCGGGCAATTCGACCGATCTTGGCGGTTGCATCAATATGCTGTGCACCAGCAAGCCACTGACAAAGCAAACCAGCGGCATGGCGCCCAACACAACGCTGATTCAGTTCGAAAAATGGCTGGGTGTCGATACCTGGCAACGCGAGGAGGTCAAGTGATGGGAAAGAAATGGAACATGGTTGTCGATGTCGCGCGCTGTGATAACTGCCGCAACTGTTTTCTGGCGACCAAAGACGAGCATATTGGGAACGATTTTCCGGGTTATGCTGCGGCGCAAGCACCGGCGGGGCACCGCTGGGTGGACATTCAGAAAAAGGAGCGCGGGAGCTGGCCGATTATTGAATCGAACTACTTCCCTGTGATGTGCAATCACTGCGATAACGCACCTTGCATGCAGGCAGCCAAAGACGGTGCCGTGCGGAAACGCGATGACGGAATCGTCATCATCGACCCCGTAAAGTCCCAGGGACAGAGACAGATTGTCGATGCCTGCCCCTATGGCGCAGTATATTGGAACGAAGAATTGAATATCCCGCAGGCCTGGATATTCGATGCGCACCTGCTCGACCAAGGTTGGAAAAAGACGCGAGTGGAGCAAGTCTGCCCGGTTAACGTGTTCCAATCGATCAAGGTTGAAGATGGAGATATGCGCGGTATTGCTGACCAACAGGGGCTAGAGGTTCTGCAACCGGACCTGCGAACCAGTCCACGCGTTTATTACAAAAATCTGCACCTGATCACCAAGTGTTTCGTCTCCGGATCGGTGACGGTGGATATTGATGGCGTCGAGGAGTGCGCTGAAGGTGCAGAGGTTATCTTGAGCCAAGTTGGAAAAGAGATTATGCGAGCCACTACCGATATGTTTGGCGAATTCAAAATCGATAGACTTGAAAAACAAAGTGGCGTATATGACCTGGACCTAAGCTTAGGTCCGAATAAGAGCACCCCACTGAAGTTTGAACTGGGTGACGACAGTCAGTATCTTGGCCTAATCAAACTCCTGAACCAGCGGCAGAGTGTCGGCGTTTAGTGGTTTCCATCCCTTGGGCAAACCAGCCTCTGGAACCATGCCGTACAGAGGTTCTCCGGGCAGGCCCAACCTAAGACATTCGCGGGCTGCAATGAGTCTGTCGATATTTACCCCAGTGTTCAAGCCCATACTTTCGAACATGAAGACAAGGTCCTCAGTCACGACGTTGCCCGATGCTCCGGGCGCATAGGGACAACCGCCCAGACCAGCGAGAGAGCTATCAAAAGTGCGCACACCCACGTCATAGGCTGCCAGGCAGTTCGCCAGACCCAGGCCTCGTGTGTTGTGCATGTGCGCCGCGCCTGATTTATCGCCAATCGCAGCTCGTACTTTGTCGAACAAACGCCGAACCTGCGCCGGGTTTGCCATACCTGTGGTGTCTGACAGGCCGGACTCATCGGCACCAGCGATGATGCATTTTTTAGCCAACCAAACGACATCTTCTTCAGGTACAACCCCCTGAAGCGTGCAGCCAAATGCGGTAGATATCCCAGCCTCCACCTTGACGCCGGGTGCAATCGCATCGCGCAGGGCAACAATGGCGCGCACTTCCTCAACCATTTCCTCTGGCGACTTGCGCACATTTGCCAACGAATGTGCAGCGCTTGCAGAAACCGGAATTGTGAGCTTATGAACCCCTGCTTTCAACGCGTTTTCAGCACCACGCCGATTTGGCACCAGCGCCATCACAGTGACTCCTCGGTGAGTAAGTGCATGCTGCACCACCTCCACCGCGTCGGCCATCTGTGGCAGAGTCTTCGCCGGCACGAATGAACAAACCTCTATCTCACGCAATCCAGCTGCGACAAGGCTGTCAATCCATTGACACTTATCGGCAGTACGCATCGTGGCTTTTATCGATTGCAGACCATCGCGCGGCCCAACTTCGCTAATCAAAATGTCAGGAACGGACAAGTTCATGGGCATGCTTTTTTGTAACGTCACGGGGCTCACTCTTTCAAGAATATGTAGGACGCAGTTCCAGGCACCATGAATGCAGGGGTACCGTCAGCGTAGCGGCCTCGTTCTCTATAGACCAGTTTCCCGGGGCTGACCTCGATATCAGCACCGAGTGCAATCTCCTTGCCAGATCGTTGTGCCGTTGTCCTGCAAGTCACGTCATTTAAGCGCCCAAGCCATGCTCGTTCTGCAACCTGGGCAAAAGAAACCTCGCAACCAGGCGGATAGCTCACCAGCTGCTCCGGGCTCAATTGTGCGAGCGCCAAGTGCCAGTTTTCCCTATCTGAAAATGCGGACTCATCCCTGAAACTATAGAAATGCATCGTCACCCTTTCATCAGCGGTGTCAAAGGACCACACGCGTCGACGTGTGACCGAACCTTCGCTATCGGGCGAGCGCCACTCAAGAAAAACCGAGCAGGAACCAAACACCGGATTGAAAAAGGTCACGAAGCGTCCGTATTGCTGATCGATCCAATCGCCATCGCGCACCGGTTTGCGCGAAACAGATGGTGAAAGCGCGTCAATCTGAGCAACGTTACTGAAGTTTCCTGATATTTGCTCGCACAATTGCCGCGCTGGGTTGGCGGGTACTGCTGTCAACGATCCGGCGCAACCTGCCAGTAGCAACCCAAAAGTGACAGACGATAGTTTGTGCCAAGCTTTCATGAAAATGTCGTGTCGACATACTCAAAAATACAAAATCAGGTTGGTTTAAATCGCCGATAGGGTCCCATTGCCAGTAGCATTCCTGCTCCAAGCAACAGAAGAACGGCCGACGCAAGCAAAATTTCGCGATATGAACCAGTGGAATCGAAGACCTTTCCGAAAACCACCGGACCTATCCCTGCGCCAAGAGCAAAGAATCCGTAGAGAACACCATAGATGGATCCGTAGTTCTTCATGCCGAAATAGCGCGCCACCAGGAATGCCATCAAATCGTATTCAACACCCGCTGCAAAACCGATCAGCAATATCGAAAAGCGGGCGGAGTCAATGCTCATGGCACCACCCGCCATCATCCAGCACGCGAGCGCAGGAAGGCTCAGCATGACAAAGGCTATCGCGGGTGCCCAAAATCTATCTATCAACCATCCACCAACAATGCGTCCTGCGATCACCGACAAGCCAATCAGGGCGACCAAACCGACCACATCGTTGCGCTGAAAACCAGCAACCTTCAAGATGTTCTCCATGTTCGGAATCGGCCCGCCCACTGCAAACGAAATCAAGGTGAACGAAACTGCAAGCAACCAGAAACGCCAATCCCGCAACGCTTGCGCCAATGTCATTCCCGGCGCCGAAGCCACCCGCGCAGCGTCTGCCGCATTGCGCTCGAGTCGGCCGGCACCGGCTGATCCGACATCGTGAAATCCAAAATAGGCGATGGGCAACGCCAGCAGTATCGGTAGCGCCCCCACCGCACAATACGCGGCGCGCCAACCGTAGTCGGCAATGAGCCACGCGGTCAGCGGCTTTACCAGGAATCCGAATATCCCTGTCCCCAGAAGCGAGAAGCCCAGTGCGAGACCCTTGTGGGTATCAAAACGGTTATTTACGGCACGCGTCCAGGTAATAGGAAGCGTACCCGCACCCAACACGGCCATCAAGGCCCAAGTCAGATAGAACATCACGATCGAGCCGTTGCCCAGTGCAAACGCCATAAAGGACAACCCGAACAGCACTACCGACACCAACGCCACGGAACGCACACCAAAACGGTCAGACAGCAACCCGACCGCCGGACCGGCGATCAGCACTCCCAGCGTCATGATCGGCAGGCCACCCATGATGGCGCCAAACTCCCAGCCAAACTCCTTGTGCAGCTCGGGTGCCAGCATGCCTATGGTGTAGAAGGGCACAGGAGAAAGACCCATACCGATACCTACCATGGCCGCCAACACCACCGCCCATCCACGGCGAAATTCGTGCTGCTCGTCAACCGACGCTGTGTTTGCCGGAGTGTTATTCATCGTATGAGGGGGCCAAACAATAGTTCATCTGTACATTGCATTTCATAAAACAAAGCAGTAATCATGCCATCACAAATCCCGCAGCCACATTGGCTTATCGGATACAAAGGTGATGCATTTGAAACTTTCTACAGCAGTACTCAATTGGAACTGTTCCACCACCAAAGTGAAACATCGCTTGTTTCAGTTCGATCAGAAATCCGCGATGAAAGCAGGGACCCTGGACAGTTGTGAATGGCTGCTTACTCACACCACGTACGTCCCGCCCACAGGCACACCATGTGAGTCAGTTTTGGGGTGAACGACCAGGGCGCTGATACGACGGCCTATTTCGACGGTGGGGTGAGCGTTCCGGCGGGAACACCAAGAATTTGGTTCAGTTCAATTTTGTTGCCATCCGCATCCCGCACGGCACTGAACATCACAGGGATCACGCCACCATCAGGTGCTGGATAGTCGACTCGCGTCGGTTCGGTTTCCACCCGAATGTGCGGTGTGGCTGCAATCTTGGGCCAGCGGGTGCTCAAGTCCGCCACATTGATCACCATAATCATCTTGACCGGCCCTGTCTGCACCACCGGCGGTTCGGGTTCTGCTGCCGGGGTCAGACGCTGCAACAAACCCAGCGCACCGATGAAGGTATCGTTAGCCCGCAAGAGTACCAAACGCATGGTCGGCGCGGTGGGCTTGCCGTCGCTGCCCACGGGACCACCCATGCGTTGATCGTAGATTGGCTTGAGTCCCAATGCATCGCGATACAACGCCAGGGATTTGTCGATGTCGCGCACGATAAGGGTCGTGCGTCGAATATCCACCGGGGTGCGTTCATCGGGTGGCACCGGTTCCGCACCCACCAGCGAACTAGTGAGTCCACAGACCATCGCAAGCGTGACCAAGCGTAACAACAAGGGTATTTTCATCAAGCATCTCCACAATGGTACGGAACAAGTCACTGTCACATTCGCCGTGCGCACGGCGCAAAGTCGCAGCGTGCACCAACAGACCTGACGTATAAACAAGAAACGTGCCGAAGTACCACCTGCCGGCCCCCATAGAAATCCATACGCTTAAATGCGCACAAATCTTGCTTATTTGCTTGGTACAGACCAATAACCTTTTCGCGCCAACCGTGAGATGCCCATGACAGCCTACATGATCGTAACTGCACATATCAAGGACCGAGACACCTTTATTTCCGGATACGGCAAGGCTGCTGCGGCGCTGGTGGCGCAATTCGGCGGCACCTATGTGTTACGTGGACCGGGTGTCACTATGCTGGAGGGAAACTTCGGTCGAGACGCGTCGATGGTGATTTCAGAATGGCCCGACAAGGCCACGGCGCAAGCCTTCTGGGATTCGCCCGAATACCAGCAAGTCAAAAAACTGCGTGACGGTATTGCGGACTGCCAGGTACTCCTGATTGAGGCGCCGAAGATCAATGGTTGATATTGTCAAGCGCACGACGCTGATGGTGCGCAGCGCCGAAGTCGCAGCGCATTGGTACGAGTCCGTGTTTGGCATGACGCGCTGGATGGACGTGCCATTTACGCTGTCTGGCACCCAACTCGCCGCTGGAAGCAAAGGTGATCAGACCCGACTGGTCATCATGAAAGCGGTTGACGACGTCATCGGCATGATCGGATTGCTCGAATGGGTAGAACCAAAAGCCGATGCGCCGACCGAAATTCCGCAACGGATTACTTTTGGCGCACCGATATTTGTGATCGCTGCAACGGACTGCGTGGCTACCACCGAACGCGCCCGCAAGGCGGGCTCACACATCCACTGCGAACCGCACGACTGGACCGTCACTGGCGCGGATGGGCGGGTCAAGGCAATGATAGGGTCGAGTTTTTTTGATCTCGATGGCTACTTCTTTGAAGTGAACCAGGCTGTCGCATGAACATGCTTGGCGAATTTGATGCCAAGGTGTGTGGCAAAGAAATTCACGATGGCAGTAACTTCCAGTGGCGCGTAGCACGTGCTCCACAGGGAGTACTGCTGCCCGACGATTTTTCCTGGGTGGAGTCTCCAACACCCGAACCGGGCCCTGGTGAAGTGCTGCTCAAGACACATTATCTTGGCCTCGCCCCGGTGATGCGCATGTACATGCAGGGTGCAGTTGCAGCAGGTGAGACGCCGCTTCGAGTAGGTGATCTGATCCATGGACGTGGCGTTGCACAGATCATGAAGTCGCGTCACTCCGACTGGAGCGAAGGTGACATGGTCCAGGGCCAGATTGGCTGGCAAACATACAAGGCCAGCGCCATGACGGCCGCCGAGAAGATGTTTCGGGTGCGTCATCACGGATTGCCTGCACTCTACGCCTGCAAGACCCTTGGCATGACCGGTTTGTCAGCCCATGCGGGTCTCTTTGCATGTGGTGAACCACGTGCCGGCGATACCCTGGTACTTTCAGGAGCTGCGGGTGGCGTAGGTTCCATCGTCAGCCAATTGGCTGCGAACATTGCCGGGTGCCGCGTGATTGGCATAGCTGGTGGCCCGGAAAAATGTACATTGATCCGCCAGCAAGGCTGTGAATCCGCCATTGACTACAAGTCGGACGACCTGCAACAACGGCTCAAGGATTTTTGCCCCGATGGCATCGATTGCTATTTTGACAATGTCGGCGGCGAAACTCTGGCCGCCGTATTGGAGCAGTTGGCTCTGAAGGCGCGCATTGTGCTGTGTGGCTCCATCTCGGAGTACGCTCGGGCGCAGCCGTTCGGCCTGAACAACTACACGCGCCTGCGTAGCAAGGATGCACGCATGCAAGGTTTTTTTGTGTACAACCACCTCGATAGATGGGAGACCGTAATGGCAGAACTTGCAGGATGGATACGCGACGGGCAGCTATGCCCCAGGCATGATGTGACGAGGGGGTTTCAGAATATGCCAAAGGCTCTTGCCCGACTCTACGCCGGACTGAATCAAGGTGCCGCCATTTGTGACGTGCGTGGTGAACCGGAGCATTGGGCATGAGCGGCGTGCGCTTTCAGCGCGGTAACCATGTCGTCGCAAATCTGGACCTTGCACTGACTTTTTACCGCGACGTGCTGGGTTTTGACGTCACATTCATCTTGCCGCACAACCCCGAGAGCTATTCGTATCCGGTATTCGATATTCCCGCGGCCGCCCAGATGCGCTTTTGTGTGTTGTCCACCGCGACCCAGGAGCGGGTGATGGCGCTCACCGAAATCACCAACGTCCCACTCGCTCCCGTGCCACACCCACGCCGATCTGCCATCGTGCTGGAAGTGGATGATCCGGATGCCGTGATGGCACAAGCGCAGGCGCTTGGCCTGAAGGTACATGACGAAGCGGTACTCCTTACCAAGGATGGTCGTAGGGGTCGGGAAATAGGTATTGTTGACTTTGATGACAATCTGGTAGTGATTTACCAGATCACGGGGGTGGCGCAATGAACACCACCGCGTGGCCAGCACCCCGTTCCGCCTGGACTATGGTGATTTTGCTTACCATTGCCTACGTCTTTTCCTACGTCGATCGTTCGATTCTGGGCTTGCTGATCGAACCGATCAAGGCAGATATTCATTTGACCGATGAGCAGATCGGTTACCTCATCGGCCCGGCATTCGCGTTGTTTTATGCAACCATGGGATTGCCGCTGGGCTGGCTGGCAGATCGCAAGCGGCGCACCTGGATCGTTGCGGCTGGAGTCGCGCTATGGTCATTGGCCACGGCAGCCTCCGGACTCGCCCGCAGCTTTGGAGCATTGTTTGTCGCACGTATGAGTGTCGGCATTGGCGAGGCAACGTTGAGTCCCTGTGCCATGTCGATGATTGGCGACAGCTTTCCTCCGGAGCGACGCGGCAAACCGGTGGCCTTCTATTCAGCCGCTTTGGGACTGGGAGCAGGCATCGCTTCCTTGATCGGCGCGGCTGTGTTGACATGGGCCAAGACTTCCGAAGGGATCACGTTGCCAATAGTTGGTGCGGTAAAGCCATGGCAGTTTGCTTTTTTCGTGGTGGGTCTGCCAGGTGTACTCATCGCAGTGGCAATGCTGTTTGTGGCAGAGCCTCCGCGCCAGGGATTCAAAGCCGCGGACGGCCCTGTTGCGGCTGGATTTGCCAACGGCCTGGGCTATGTCAAGAACCATATTTGGGCTTTTCTAGGTCTGTTTTCCATGGTGTGCGTTATGACCATCACCGCTTATAGCCATGGTTTCCTGGCGAGCGCCTTTGTTCGCAAGTTTGCCTGGGAAGTAAAAGACTTTGCGCTTGTGAACGGCCTGATGACACTGGCCATTGGTCCGCTAACTGTCTGGAGCGTAGGAGTGTTTTGCGACCGCTGGCGTAACGCCGGACAGACCGATGCACCATTTCGCCTGTTGGCGATGGGCTTTGTGCTCATGGTCGCCAGTTCGTCACTGGCACTGCTGATGCCATCGCCATTGATGGCTTTTGTACTGCTCGGTTTGAGTACCATGGGCATTGGAACGGTCACCGCAACCGGCATCATTTCGCTGCTGGACATCACGCCGTCGCCGGTGCGCGGCCAGCTCGTAGCGCTCTACTATATGGTCATCAGCATCGCCGGCCTGGGGCTGGGCCCCACTTCTGTGGGCTGGTTATCAACCCGGATCTTTGGTGAATCGCAATTGCACCTGGCAGTGGCGGCAGTTCCGGTGCTATATGGTTTGATTCCATTGCTGCTGATTCCCATGATTCGCCGCCAGTACTTGGCCCAGTTGCAAATTACGAACCAAGCGCCTTGACAGTGTGCAGGTCACTAAAACCCGAAGTGGGTCCGCTCTGATTTTTGTGCCACGCCAGCCTGGAACCATCCCAGGTTCATGCCGATAGTGGTTGCCTGCGCATTGGCCCAGGCGTATGTCTTGGATTTGCGCGTCTCGCGATCCAACAGAGTAAATTTCAATACTGGCTTTCGCGTATTCTGGTAGGTCAGGACAGCGAGTTCGAGCATATATGGGGACGCAGTGCCATCTTCGTACAGCACTGTCATGCGCTGCCCCTCCGAGTGCAACAGATATTTGGCCGTGAAACTGGTTTTCTTGTCGTTTTCCGCCGCGCCAGGGCCGGCCAATTTGAACCAGACCCAACCTTCAAAATAGCGCACTTTGCGGTTGCGGCTGGGAATGTTGTCAGGACTACCAAACACACGCAGCCCTGCATCATCGTGCGCTTGGTCGTTGATCCAAAGATCCTGCTCTGTCAACCGCAATGTATCGTTGACGAATATACGTTTACCTGAGCGCGTGGAAACAAAATTGCATCGGTCCACAGGCATGCTGGCATTAAAAGACTGGTCTTTGGCATCGAATCGCCAAAAGACCTCGCAGCCGGCCATCGGCTTGACGTCAGCAGGTGTCAAATCTGCAAACATCGCCGGCGTGCGGTGGGCGTCGACAAAGCGCTTCTCATCGTTGAGCGTGAAGATGTCCAGTCGAATTGCGCCCTGGGTTGAGTCGGTGGTGAAACGATAGATTCTTTGACGGAAAACCTTGGACAGATCGTCACCGCGCGACTGCTGCACATAGAACAGGTTTTCACCGACTTTGGGTGCAACAACCGGCGAAAAGATGTAGTGCAGATGGTCATGCGCAGTGATCTTGGCCGTTATCTTGGGATCCTCGGCATCGATCTTCTGCTGCCAGACCTGCTCGTTGTTATTCCATTCGCCCCCAAACCAGGTCAAGAAGCGACTCAAGTCTTGATCCAAGGGTGTTTGTGCCTGCGCCAAGCCCGCGAGGCCACCGAGAAAGCACAAAAAGAGTGCACGCCATGGAAGCAGGTTCATCAACATGTCCGGTCTCCTGTGCCTACAGACAGTCGCCCGTTCAATCGCAGCGCTGGGGCAACTTTCCAGCCTTCTTGAGTTTGGCGTAGTAACTCCAACTGGTTTCATTGGGCTGGTAGAAGGACTCCGGGGCGGTCACATAGGTCGGGTAATTCTTTTTGGTGTACTCCTTGATCTGTACGGGGAGTTCATCAAACGAGGCGTACTTTCTGCCTTGGCCGCTATAAATAAGATAGCCCGGTGCATTGCCCATCTTCATCCATGGCAGCCAGGGGCCGGTACGGAACCACGAATAGTGAACCGGTGTGGAGCGCTGCGTGTCTGAAGTCAGGTCAGCCGTATTGGTAAAAAACAGAAAGTGCTCCGAGGCCAGATAGGTAGGCCCGGTGGACTCTTCCGGATGCTCAGCAGGCTGCAGTGCGTTGGGGTAGGCCAGCGGAATATCCCAGCGCAGGGAAGTGATCTCACCCATCTGGTTAAACGGGGCAAAGTTGTTGGGGCCGTCTTTCGGCGGCATCGGAAACTTGTTGCTGACGGGATCATTCGCAACATGGACCACGCACACCTTCTTACCGTTGAACGGATTGTTCCAACTCTCGATGATGCTTCCTGTCTTGAGATCCTGGTAGTAGGAAACTTCGCGCGTCACCCACTCATAGCTGCCATCCGGTTTGGCGATCATGCGACCCGCGTTATAGCCCTGTGTACGCATGATGGGCTTGGCTCTCTCACCAGGCACCACCGCGAGAATGGTGACTGACCAATCCTTGAACACCGGTTTGCCATCGAGGTCGCCGACAACACGAATCATCGATTTAAAAGCATCTTCATTTTTGCTGAGGTCGAGTGCGGCTACCGGATTGGAGACCAGACAGATCGAAGCGGCAACAGCAAGACTTACTTGGCAAAGAGTGGGTTTGATCAGCATATGGGATTTCCTTGTTGAAGTGGGTCACTGACCCGGTTGCTACCCGGCATCAAGGTCAGAAGGCAGAGCCTTGGCAAGCGCCAAGACTGGTGAAACATCGCACGCCATCAAGCAAGACGCTTGCCAGCATCCTTTTGGGCGGCAAATGCCAAGTCCAGGATGCATATCAACTGGCCCGGACTCGCGCGATGAAACACCTATTGAGTCGAATGAAACAATCCTGGAACAGGAACATATTCATACGAATGGTTCGTAAAACTCGATCCAGGCCCCACCCGGCGCACGCACTGCCAGCATACGAACATCGCCGTACGGGGCCAGAGAGGTGGTCACGACTGGCATCACCGGTGCGCAGCGGTGCTCGGTCAGGTGCTGTGCCAACGCCGCAATTCCCTGCACAGGGAATCTAAGACTCGCCATGCCGAAATTGGGCGGTCGACAAGTCTCAGACCAATCCAGCCCCCGCGCCCCCGGCACGCGAACAATTTCGATCGAGCCATCATTGCGGCCCTCGGGGTGCAGGATGTGCAGTTGAAGGCCGACCTGCGACGACAGGTTCGCGGGTACACCAAATACGTTCGGCCCCGGTGGAAAGTGTTCGAGATCAAACGAGACGTAGTTCTTGAACCCCAGCGTGCCACTCCAGAACTGCTGTGCGGCTTCGAGGTCGTCAACAATCAGGCTGGAGTTGAAAACCGGGCCGAGACCTTTCAGGTGCGACATGCCAGTGAGTGGCGGTGCCACCCGCTCGATCAAGGCCAGTCGCACGTTGTCTGGGCCACGCACCAGCCACTCCTTGACCGTCAGGCTGCCAAAATCCCATTGCACTGGCGGCGATGCGCCGCTCCACTGCTGCCCCCGCAGCGCGGCGGACTGGCGCTGCATGTCATGTACGCGCACATTCAGGTCAAAAATGCCGCCCACGTCCCAGCATTGATCGTCTGGACGCATATCCACCTGCGGTCCCGCATTTTCCAATCGAATCAATCGGACAAATCCACTGTGCAGACCGGGGTGCCCAATTAGCCATTCTTCACCGTGGGCCTGCGGAAAACCCCAGCCACAAAGCAAACGCGGATCAACCGTGCCATGGCGGCGCAACTCCCAACCGCCAACATCGATCCAGCAGGCCAGATGTGGTGTTTCTGAACGAACAATCACAACAGCCTCGGTAAATCCTCCGATCTGAAACTCTGGACTCATGCTTTAAACCTTTCCCGATTGACAATGCACCGCAGGCAAGTGATCACCGCACCGCGGTCTGCGACTTGAGAAACACCAGCAGGGCCTGAACTTCTGTCTCGCTTAATGTGTTGACATACGTCATGGCCGTTCCAGGGACCACAGATGCCGGATCCTGAATCCAGCGCTTGAGTGTGGCGTCGTCCCAGGTTAGTCCCGCTTTGCGCAACGCCTCGCTGTAGGCAAAGCCGGGCACCTGTGCCGCACCACGGCCCAGGGTACCGCGCAGATTCGGGCCAACCTTGCCCGGTTCATCTACCTGTAACGCATGGCAAGCCGCGCATCGCAAAAATGCAATGCGTCCACGTTGCAGGTCGTTCACTCCGGCAGCGAACACAGGGCTGCACACCAGGCCCACCATGAATGCCCATAGCAATCTACATATCATTTGGTCAACTCCAGGTGATTTCATAACAGACCAAGAATCTCCGTCGCGGCACGTTCTCCAGACTCCATTGCTGCTTCCATGCCGCGGATAGCACGCCCGGTATGCTCGCCCGCAAAGTGCAGCCGACCGTGCGGTACACCGAGCGCCTGTGCATACCGAGAAATCTGCCCCGGCCGCCAGTTTGCCCAGGCACCCCCGGTCAGCGGTGACTGCTGCCAAGCCACGCGACGCGCCAAACGAACCGCACCGAGTGAGGAAGGGTAGATCCTGGCCAACTCACTCATCAGCCTCTGTTGTGCATCAGCGTCACCCAGCACATCCCAACTGGCAGTACCGGCTCCGTTGATCCACACGGTCAGACACTCGGCGTTTCCGTTGCCTTTGGCATCTTGCGGGAAGATGCGCTCAATGGGGCCGTCCGACCACAAATAGGGCGACACTCCTTCACTCTCCCAGAACGGTTTAAGTACCTCCAGGTGGAACTGGGTAACCTGACCGTAGGCCAACTGCTGCACGGCCTCGGCATGGCGATCGGGAAGACCAGGCGAAAACCGCACGTTGCGCATGGCCGGTAGCGGCAGTGCACAGACGACAAAACGTGCCCTATGCCGCGTGCCATCTGCGCATTCCACGGTAACACCTTTGGCACCCACATCCACGGCAGTGGCCCGACTATTCAACCGGACGTCACCCTTGAGCGCCTTGGCCATCGCCTCCGGCAAACGCTGGTTGCCACCCACGATGTTCTGCACCGGGCCCTTGATCTTGACGATTTCACCAATATTGGTTTGCACGTAATACAAATTGAGGAGCGAAGTGTCTGCCAGCGTTTCGCCATAGCCATTGTTGACCTCCAGCAAATGCAGTGCTGCGTTGGCCAGTCCTTGTGCCTTGAGCTCGCCCGATACCGGGACGTCATAGCGAAAGTTGACCGGGTCGGCCCAGCCGGAGATGTTCTTGAGCGGACTGATTCCTGCCAATCGGCCCAGTGCGCGATCCGGCGGCATGCCCCGCAATGCAGTGGGAAACGGATTGTCCGGGGAGCGTGACCATTCGTCGCGTGTGAGACGCTTACCGTTGATGAAGTACACCATGCTCTCATCCCTGAGCAGCGGCGATCGGGCACTGGTCTCCAGTTTGAGTCCGAGTTGCTGTGCAGTGCTGACCACGCGCGCATAGGCGGCACCAACTTGGCTGCCACCGGCCTCAGGTCGCCCAGGTACATCATCGAGCGTATGCAGGCGACCACCCATGCGGGTACTGGCCTCGAGCACGCGCACCCGCAAGCCAAACTGCTCCAGCAACAGCGCCGCATTCAGCCCGGCCAGACCGGCACCCAGGACCACAACGTCCGGGTCCTGCGCAGCCCACAATGGCTGAAAACTGGCAGCACTGGCAAGGGCCGCGCCACCGGCCTTCAACATTGTTCGTCTTGGCAGATTAATCATGTTTGTGGCTCCTCATCAGGTGTTGCAATGGGGCGCTAATCCGAGCGCGCCCGGATTGACCAGTCCAAGGGGGTCCAATGCCTGCTTGATCTGGCGCACGAGGGCCGCATTCGGTGCGTTGATCTGCTCCAGGTAGGGGTAGGCGCGACCAATCTGGAAGTTGACGGCTCCGTGTCTGGCCAGGATGCGCGCGGTATCGTTCCACAGCGTCAGCACAAACGTGCGGATGTCCGGGCGGTTCTGGCGCTTTGCCCATTCACCCGGTGGATCGCTCAACTCGGTGGCCTGCACGTGCAGTGCGGTGACTTCGTCGTACCAGTAGAAGCAGGGCTCATACAGCACGCCATTGGGAACATTGGTAGTCAACGGGGAATACAGCACACCGAACTGGTCAAGCTCGGCCTGCCGTCCGGAAATCATGGCCTCTACTTCAGCGACTGCGGCCTGGATGTGCCCCAGTGGCACGATGCCATGAATAGGCACCCAGCGCTGCCCATCGATTCCAAGTGCCGAGCGCAGCGGCGGGAATGGTCGGCCACGCAAGCCCTTGGGCACCACCGGCGGCAGCACCTTGCCGCCATTTTTCAGGGCGAACGTCTCAATTTTTCGGATCTGCCGATCGGTATCAGCTTCTTCGTCACCTTCGACCGTCAGGTGCAGCGAGTAAGCAGCATTCTCAAGCTCTGAAGTGCCCGCCAATGCCATGCCGGCCACATCCTTGAGTCCAGACAACAATGTCTTTCCACCCTTGATCACGCCCAGTGCGGTCTTGGCTGCGTCGCCGAGTTTCTTTCCGGTTTGCGCCGAGTTGCGTGCCTTGTAGGCGTCGATACCAAAGGCCTCATTGCCCAGCCCTGAACGCGCCAGATCGATCTGTGTGGCGATCATCGACGCAAAATCGGGGAATGCCAAGGATGCATAACCGATAGCCTCAGGCTGCGCAATCAGCCTCAGGCTGACCGCCACCTTGATGCCAAAGGCACCCACGTCGCCAATGAACAGACCCGTCAAATCCGGCCCGCCCCAGCGCGTAAAGGGAATGCCGTTATTGCGACCAGCGCCGCCCGTGACCAGGCGCGTGCCGTCGCCCAGCACCACATCCACACTCAGCACCGACTCCGCTGCACTGCCGTAGCGAACCGAGCCGAAAAAAACACTGTTCTGCGACACGGTCCCCCCTACCGTGGCCAACAGCCCCGAAAGCGGACCCCAGTAAGGCGTGCGCAGGCCTGTTCCAACCAACGCCTCGTGCAGGGCTGCCCAAGTGCAACCTGCCTCCACGGTGACGAAACGGTTGTCTTCGTCAATCACCAGCACCCGGTTCAAGGCACGCAGGTCCAGCAATACGGCACCCTCATGGTCAGCCACATAACCGCCGGTATACGACATGCCGCCACCGCGCGGCACCACTGGGTGTCCGGCACCGGTAGCTATCTTGACCGCCGTCTGCACCTGCTCGGCATTGGTTGGCACCACCACGCAGACAGGCGGCTTGCCGTACCAGAACAGGTCATGGGCAAAGTGCGCACGGTTGGCGGGATCATCCAGCACCTGCTGATTGCCAAGGACTTTTCGAAGCTGTTCGACGATGGGGATTGAGTTCATATCAGGGGTTCAGGGTTATGAGGTTCATCAAAAATGATAGCTGTCTACGCAATCTGGATAAGCGCTGGAGGGCAAAAATGTTCAAGGAATCTGAAGCGAAAATGTCTCACTAGGCCTGTAGTTCGATCCACTCGCCAGATGGCCCTTGAAACAGCGCCAACGCACTGTCGTCGTCGGCCAGTCGGTTCCATCGTGCGCCCGGTGGCAACGGCACTGTGCGGCTGGCAGAAAAGCTGACTATGGCCAGCCCGGCGGGGAATCCTGCCAACACCGCGCTGGCCGGTCCATGTTCAGGTACCTGATCGATTTCGATCAGCGATGCCCCCGCCAGTTGCAGAGTGGCCACCGGCCGTTGCCAGTCGGGGTCCAGCGCGAGCGCATTGTTGAGCGCCGAAACGCGGGTCTCAAAGCGCAAACCGGAGTTGCCATTCAGCGCCTCGTAAAAACGAAGCGAAGTGTCTCGCTCGGGGCAACTCAGCACCGGAATGAACAGGCGCTCAGCCGTATGGGTCGCAGGCATCGGCAACCGAAACGGCGGCACCGGCCCACGCACTTCGGTAAGGTACAGCGTCTCGCCAGCAGGTCCTGCCACTTGCATTGCCACAATGGCGTCGCTGACCGACAGCGGGCGCGGTTCACCCAACACGGTAAAGCCGCTGTTGACAAGCCTGACTCCCAGCGCATACACGTCGCGCACCAGAACTTCCAGCGCCAGCCAGCCTCTCTGACGCATCGGGGCCGGTTTGACAACTCCTGGCACCTCAACGATGCGCATCCAGTGCGTCGAGGCGTCCTGCACATCGGCGCCCAAGACAACCATGCGCCGTGCGCTCAAAGCCGGCTTTTCCCACGCAGCCGCCAGTGATGCAGGTAGCGGCATATCGCACACCACCTGCATATCCAGTCCATCGCAGTACGCAGAAATCATCGCGTCAGCGTCATCGGTTATGACGGTGCCACCAACAGAATGATCGATATGAAGGGCAGCATTGGAGGATGTCATGGTTGCGGGATTTGTCGTGAAGGGTGTGCGGCGACAAACTCAAGCCGCATTGCAGCGTAGCGCTCGGGCATGATCAGCGGCGTTTCAACTACCCTCAGGTTGGCGGGCAATGGGTGAGCCAACAGTGCGTCGATATGGCGCAACAGGACCGACCCTAACCACCGGAAGAGCGTTGTCGGCACCTTCAGCGCCTGCACGTTCTGCGCTCGCTCGTGTTCAAAAGCGGCCCGGTAGGCGCTGTCATAGTGCGATCCGGCCGCCAAGAACTCCATGGCCAGCGTTTGCACCTCGGCAGGAGCTGGTATGCGCTGACTGATGCGATGCGCCTCGTCGTTCTGGAACCAGGGAAAGAACTGAGTCATTTGCTGAGCCATTTTCCAGGCGCGCTGCAAATGGCCGCCATCGGCGCAGGGGGTCAAATCGGGGAAATAACCTTCCACGATACGCTGGCGCGCGGCAGGGTCAAAGTGCGCCGCGTTATCCAGAAAAAGGTGGGCCACGTCGCCCGGGTGGGAATTGGCATAGGCAATTGCCAGTTGTGCACCGGTGGCCGACCCATACAGCATGAAGCGTGGTCCGGCCACCTCCAACAGCAAGGCGCGAAGACTGGGCAGATAGTCCGCAATGCCTGCAGGCACTTCCGGCAAAGCGTCCGAGCCACCATAGCCAGGTGTGTCGGGCGCAACCAGATCAAAGTCATTCCGCAGCAACCGCATCATCGGCTCGAACATCGCGGAGTTGCGCGGCGAAGGGTGCAACAAGACCAATGGCACGCCCCCAACCTTGCTCGTCTTGCGGAAGTGCAGGTAGGCGCCGTTTATCTGACGCAGGTGTCTCTCAATCATCAGAAGTTCCTACACAGACACCAGGAGTTTGCCAAACGTCCCACCCTGGTATAGCTTGACCAGCGCGTCGGGAAAACTCGACAGGCCGGGTTCGATCACTTCACGTGTCGAGACTTTGCCCTCGCGCAGCCAGCCAGCCAGTTCGCGCACAGCCGCTGGCCATTGCGCTGCATAGTCAAACACGATTAACCCGGTGAGGATGCCCCGCGCCGTCAGGATCTTCATGTAGTTTTTCGGACCGGCGTAGGCGGATTCGTTGTACTGTGACAGGGCGCCACAAATCACCACCCGCGCACCGCGCGCCAGGTTCAGCAACGCTGCGTCAAGCGTATCGCCCCCAACGTTGTCAAAATAGATGTGGACTCCGCCCGGCGCCAGGCGCTTCAAAGCGGCATCGGTGTCCTCGGTTTTGTAGTTAAACGCTGCGTCGAAGCCGGCCTCCACCAGATAGCGGCACTTTTCATCGCTGCCGGCGCTGCCAATCACGCGGCAGCCTTTGATCTTCGCAATTTGCCCGACGGTCGTGCCGACCACTCCTGCTGCACCCGATACGAAAATCACTTCACCGGCCTGCGGTTGCCCTTTGTCAAGCAAACCAAAATAGGCGGTCATACCGGGCATACCCAGCACCCCAAGATGCTGCGACAAAGGACCGTCGGTCGGATCACAGCGTGCCAGGCCAACCCCATCACTGATGGCGTACTCCTGCGCACCAAGCAGTCCCGTTACCCACTGCCCCACCGAATATTCATCGTTTCTTGAGGCCACTACTTCGCCTGCTGCAAAACAGCGCACCGGTTCGTCAAATTCGACCCCACGGATGTAGGTGGTACCAGCGTTGAGCCAATAGCGGATCGCCGGATCAACTGACAAGAATTGGTTTTTCACCAGCAGTTGGCCCACCTGCAAATTGGGCACTTGGGCACTGTGCAATGCCATGTCACCAGACTTGACCATGCCATGTGGACGTGCTGCCAGAACAATTTGTTGATTAAGCATGAGAACCTCGATTCCTGGCGGCGCTTGACTTTGCTATTTCACTAGTACCAGCGACAACTTCGCGAAATCGACCATCACGAGACCTAGAAGCATGAAGTCAATATGTTGTGCAGTGAATACTGGCATGCGATACCGCGGGTGTTAGTTGCGATCCGTCATGCGTTGGAGCATCTTCAGCGCCTCCGATGTGCTAACCACGTCCCCGGTTTTGAGGCTGAGGTCACGAAGGTTGTAATGGTGGGCTTCCTGATCACGATCTCCACAGGCGTCTTGCGCCACCACAACACGCAAATTGTTTTGTAGTGCGTCCACGGCACTCGCTCGAACACAGCCGCTTGTCGAAAAACCGCACACCACCACCGAATCAACGCCGCACGCACCTAACATCGATGCCAGTGGCCCGGCAAAGAACGCGCTCGGTACCGTCTTGCGTAACACGGGCTCCCCTGCCGCAGGCGCGACTCTCGGATCAATTTCTGCCCAATGCCCGCCGGCCACCAGTTCGTTCAGTACCGGCAGTTTTTCGCGAAACACACTGGCTTCATCGGGTGTGGCGTACGCATTGGAAGTAAAGAAGACAGGCAGTTGGCGCCGCCGGAACTCTTCCAGCAGCCTGGCAATCATGGCAATGGCGGCAGAGCCATCGGTGCCCACCGGCGAGGCAGGATCCGTAAAGCCGCGGGTGACATCGATGACCAGCAGCGCAGGACTCTTGCCGAGTCCCACCGCCTTGTTTGAGAGAGCTGCCATGTTTGTCTTATCAGGTACTCAAAAGGCCGTCAGACGGCTCCGGCAACAGGTTGAAGCTGCGCCTGCTTGTCGAGCCAGGCAGCGCTACGGCCACCGAGCTTGCGGTGCGTCAGATCTTCCGCAAGCGCGATAGCCACGCGCAACAGCCCCAGATCAATGCCCGTCTTGAACCCGCACTGCGTGGCCATGAGCACCAAGTCTTCGGTGGCCAAGTTACCGGCAGCTCCCGGAGCGAACGGGCAACCTCCCATGCCGCCCAGGCTGCTGTCAAATTTGCGGATCCCGGCCTCCATCGCAGCCCAGGCATTCGCCAATGCGAAGCCGCGGGTGTCATGAAAGTGTGCAGACAGCCGATCAGCGCCCCATTCGCGCGCGCAACGCCCCATCAGTTTCGCCACGGCGCGTGGATCGGCTGCACCAATGGTATCGGCAATGACTACCTCTCGCGCACCGGCCCGAACCATTTGCTCAACCAGTGCCAGCACGATGGCCGGGTCTACCGGTCCCTCAAAAGGACATTCAAATGCCACCGCAACATAAGCTTTTGTACGCATTCCTGCACCCACTGCGCCCTGCAGGGTTTCAGCACATACAGCGGTTGCCTGCGCCAGACTCATGTTAATGTTGCGCTGGTTCATGGTCTCGGTCGCCGACAACACCACAGCCACCTCGCGGACACCTGCGGCACGGGCGCGCTCCAAGCCTCGTAAATTGGGGACCAAGGCCGAATAATCCACCTGCGCTGCGTTTGGCAACAAGGGGAAAAGTTCATCGGCATCCGCCATTTGGGGCACTGCCTTGGGGGATACAAAGCTGGTGGCCTCGATGGACCGCACTCCCGCATCCACCAAGGCACGGACCAATCGCAACTTATCGGACCGAGCAACCAGCACTTTCTGATTCTGCAAGCCATCGCGCGGACCGACTTCATTGACCAACAGGACTTCGTCCATCCGTTACGCTCCTTCAGTGCCCAAAATTACCATTCAGTACCCATTCGACAGCAAGATCCCTGCCAGATGGTAGGGCTCAGCAGCTTCGGGTAGAACTGCTTCACTTCGCATGGGGTAGTCTTGCCACCTAAAGCGCACACGGATTGACGACACTGATGAATTGTGAAACATCGGCACGAATCCCGAAGCTTAAAGCCGCCAACATGTGAAACAATTGAAACAATTAATTGAACGCCTCTTGAAACACTGACCATTAGAATCCCCTTCCCCCCCTCGCGCAGTGCTTTCGAACTTCCACCCAAGGAAACCAAAAATGACATCCGGTAAACTTCGTTCGCCACGTATTTGTGTGCTGAGTTACAACTCCCTCAGCCAGATGGTGCACACCGTGGTGTCCGAATTTGCCTCCCGTGCCGAGATTGAAGTGGTGGAGGTATTGCTGGATCAGGCGCTCACGTTGGGTTTGGATATTGAAAAGAACCGACGTGCCGATGTCATTATCACGGCCGGAGCGAATGCGGTATTGCTTCGTTCCGCATTGAGTCTGCCGGTCGTTGCCATCAAGGTGACCGGGTTCGATTTCCTGCTGGCACTTCAGCGGGCGCGCAAGGTGTCCGACCGGATTGGTGTCGGCGTTTTTCGCCAGAAAAGTCTTGAGCTTGAGACCGTAAAGGAACTACTCCAAGTCGAAGTCTCACAGCAAACTTACGAGACGCGTGCCGATGCACAGGAGAGTTTTCAAAGGTTGCACGATGAGGGCTATCAAGTGATTGTTGGCTCCAGTCTGGTGGTCGAAATGGCAGAGGGCAGCGGATTGACGGGCATCTTGATCTATAGCCTGGAGTCGGTACGTCAGGCATTTGAAGAAGCCATTCAACTCGCTGAACTGGCCGTTCTCGAGGCAGCTCGATACGACAACCTCAACAGCGTGTTGCGTAACCTGCATGAGGCGGTACTGGCGGTCGATACCGAACATCGGGTCACTGCCATCAACCCCTTGATGGAGCGGGTACTGGGCGCCGTCAATGGGTCCGTTATCGGCCGGGCGCTCACCGAGTTTGACCCTTTGTTCTCGTTAACCAATGTGCTGTCTGATCGGGACGAGGCGGTAGATGTCGTTTTGCCGTACGAGAACAAGACCTATCTCATGTCACGCACAGCGATTCGCGAGTCCGGCATCGTTACCGGTGCCATATTGACGCTGTACGATGCGCATGACATACAGCGTGCCGATACCGTGATGCGGTCCCAGCGCCGTCCGCGCAGCTTGACTGCCAAGTACCATTTCAGCCAGGTGGTTGGCGCGAGTCCCGCTCTGCGTCAGGCGCGGGCAGTGGCGCAGCGATGTGCACAAAGCGATTCCACGGTTCTTATCACCGGTGAAAGTGGCACTGGAAAAGAGTTGTTTGCCCAGGCCATTCATAACGCGGGCGGACGCAATGGCAAGCCGTTTGTAGCTCTGAATTGCGCCGCATTCCCAGAGTCTTTGCTGGAAAGCGAATTGTTCGGCTATGACGATGGGGCATTCACCGGTTCACGCAAAGGTGGCAAGGCGGGGTTGTTCGAAACTGCCCATACCGGTACGATATTTCTGGATGAAATAGGTGACATGCCGGTGTCCTTGCAGACGCGCCTGCTGCGTGTGTTGCAGGAGCGCGAAGTAGTGAGGCTCGGCAGCCTGCAGCCTATACCCATTGATGTTCGCGTCATTGCCGCGACGCACTGCCATCTGCCCGATCGCATTGAGCGCGGCACGTTCAGGGCCGATCTCTACTATCGCATCAATATCCTGAGGGTCTCACTTCCAGCACTTCGAGACAGACCCGAGGACATCGGCAGCTTGGCGCTGCAACTGCTTTTTTCAGCGTTGCGGCGCCAGGGATGCAGCTTGCCAGCGGACCAACTCCTGGCACCCTTGTTACCCGTTATAGTCAAATATACATGGCCGGGTAACGTGCGTGAACTTGAAAACATCATGGAGCGATTTGCGGTCTACGCCAGTGCATCCGGGACAGCCAACGCGGTTGACTACCCAACCTTTATGCTCGAGATCGCAGAGTTAAGCGTCATGCCCGCCGAATCCAGACTGGCGCAACCACCCGCTGCATCCTATCCAGAGACTCCGATCAAGATCGATAAAGCTGCAATCATCAGTGCTTTGACGCACGCTGGTGGTAACAAGCAGATCGCCGCATCACGGCTGGGCATCAGCCGCACAACATTGTGGCGAAAGATTCGTGAGGAGCAACTCGAAGACTAGTAGTCCGTTTCATCAAAAACGTTACGAAATGAAATCGATGGATTTTTCAGGCTGGCTAGGCGTGAGGAGGCGACATAGCCGTAGCTATGGCAACGACGAACAACAACGCCGGACGGGAAAAGGCACGATTTCATGTAAGCGTTTTGGTGAAACGGACTACTAGGGTGGATCAGTCTGCTTGCAGTCGTACCTCGGATGGCACGATTTCTGCGTGAAAGCGCTCATCGTGCAGTTTAGAAAATAGGCAATCATGGCATTTGACATTTTGGCGATTGACGCAGTCGTCAACATTTGGACCAAAGAGGCTCTCGCAAACCGACCTGAGCGAAAGAGTTTTTACGTTGACAAGATGCGTGTGGGAGACGGCACGTTTGGTGGTGTCAGCCTTGAGGAAATGATCGGTCGCATGGACGCTGCGGGAATCGAGCGATCGTTTCTGATAGCCGCCAAAGTGGGTGTGAAGCACCACCCGGCCTGCTATCAGGTCCCGTACGCACTGGTAGCGGATGCGGTGCAAAAATATCCGGAGCGTTTTTCGGGTCTGGCAGGCGTCGACCCGACCGAGGGAATGGCGGGTGTTCGTGAACTGGAAAAGTCGGTACGGGAATACGGTTTTATCGGTGCCCATAGCTACCCTCACTGGTTTGAGCTCGCACCCGACCATGCGAAGTACTACCCCTTTTACGCCAAATGCGTAGAACTCGATATTCCAATCCAATTACAGGTTGGGCAATCGATGGTCTATGACGCCTCCTACCCTCGTCGAAGTGTGGGTCGACCAATCTCATTGGACTCGGTGGCCTGTGATTTCCCAGAATTGAAATTAGTAGGTATTCATGTCGGTATTCCATGGACGGACGAGATGATCGCAATGGCCTGGAAGCACAGGAACGTCTATATTGGTTGCGATGCGCATCGGCCCACTTATTGGCCAGAATCGTTTGTCAAGTTCATTAATAGTTATGGACAAGACAAAGTGATTTTTGGAACTGACTTTCCGGTACTGCCGTTCGAACAAACGCGTTCTGACATCGAAGCACTGGGTCTAAAGCCTGCAGCTCTGCGCAAGTTGCTGCGTGATAACGCAGTAAGCGTTTACAAGCTGTAGTTCGGCACCGCCCTGATCGTCTGGGGATTTCCCCCAGAACAGGCACGGGCAAATTCAATCACATAGAGGCTCCGGCCACCGCAGGTCGCTGTCTGACGCAATCACTCTGATCCCAGTTCACACAGTTGAATGTGTCGGTGTCCAAAAAAAGGACGTAAAAAAAGGTGGCACCACCGGTGCCACCAACCCTTAGAGAATACCGTGTGAATTAGAAGTCGTATGTGAGGGTGACTCCCGCCTGTCGCAAACGCGGCAGAAAATCGACAGACGTCAGCCGGAAAAACGCGGGATCACGGTAGCGGAAACCATTGACCGAAGTTTTGTCATCGGTTGCGTTCTTGACCCAGCCCGTAACACGCCAACCTGGCCCTCGTATGCCGGCACTCAGGTTCACATGGGTAAATGGATCAGCCCAAATGGTATTTTGCAACTCAGCATAGCGACGTGACTGATAAATCACGTCTGTACGACCGAAGAAGCGAAGGTTGTCAACCGAGATCGGGAAATCTACCGCCACCGACATCGCTGCAGAATGCTGCGGAGTGCGTGGCAGCTTAAAGCCTGCCACCGAACGGTTGCCGCCATAAACAGTTCCTTGGGTGGTTTCAGTGCCTTCATCCGCGATCGCATCGGTATAGGCGTAATTCCCAGAGAGGGTCAACCAGCGCGTGGCGCGGTAGGTCCCGTCCAATTCAAAACCCTGGGTATGCGCTTTGCCAACATTGTTAACAATGGTCGCCGTCGTCTGCAATCCGCTCACCGGGTCGATCCGGGTAGCAAGGTTAGACAACTGCAGGCCATCAATCTCATTGCGGAACAGTGAAGCGTTAAATGCCAGGCGTTTGTTATCAAGCAAGGTTTTGAACCCAATCTCATACGACTGGATCTTCTCTCCGTCATAAGTGAACGTGCTAGCTGGCAGACCGGCAGACGCGTTGAAACCTCCGCTCTTGCTACCTCGAGCTGACTGCGCATAGAGCATCGTGTCCTGATTCATTTTGTAGTCGAAGGTCACACGCGGCGAAAAATCGGTGAAGGTTTGGCTGCCTTGAATAGCACAGACCTCACCAGCAACACAGGTGCCGGACGTGACTTTAGCGATCCCCAGCGGCGTTCCCCCAACTTCTACCGTCTCCTTGTTGTAGCGACCTTCCAGCGAAACGCGCATAGATTTGTCGATCTCGTATTGCAGGCGACCAAATGGGGCCACATTGCTGGTACTGGTAGTCGATTTTGCGACCATTGGATCGGCGGTTACCTGACCTTTGGAGTCACGCAGGATCACGCCACTGCCGATGCCACTGGTATCTTCCTTGTAAACAAATGCCCCCACCAACCAAGTGAGGGGCTGGGTCTGGGGCGAAGCCAAACGCAGTTCTTGGGTGTAGTAGGTCATCTCATCACGGTTGTAACTCAGCCATGAAGTGCCAAAAATAGAAAATCGACCGCCTGCGTACGACTCATCAACGCCATTGTTGGTATTCTGGCGGGTGTAGGACGACTGTGAGGTCAACGTATAACCGTTGTCAAAACGGTAGTTGAATGTGAGCGCTGTCTGTGTCGTCTGACGATCCAATCCAGCAACATTGCCGTAGTTGGTGCCGGTTTTGGGATCCGTGTAGTTGGCGAGATCAGCTGTGTTCAAGCGCACGATCGCGTCGGCCAAAATCGACGGGCCGCATGGCCAGCCATTGAGGCGGTTGGAAGCACTTGGCGCCACTGCCCCATCGGGGATACCTGCAGCATTGTTGCCGACTATGTTAATGGTCTTGCCATCGCACACGCCACCATTGGGGACGTTGGTGGATCCGTTTTGACTGGTGACAGCACCGCCGGCTTGTGTTGGCACAGGGCGATTCACCGCCGCAAACTGTCCATCCCTGATGCTGGACGTGTTCAGTGAAAGCAGCGCATCAAAAGCCTTGCTTGGGGTAAACAGCAATTGCACGTTGGCCGCATTTGTACGCTCTTCACCAATCTTCTGATCGGTTAGCGAGTTCGTGTATTGACCGCCGAACTGGTGATGCTTGGCAGTGACTCTTGCAGCAAGAACGTCCTTTAAAACAGGAAAGGAAATCGCACCAAAAATCGATGATTCACCCGCTTGTCCACCGGTCACAGACACCCGCCCCTCCACTTCATGCGAAGGCTTTACTGTGACATAGTTGATAGCACCGGCATAGGTGGAACGACCGTACAGCGCAGACTGCGGGCCTTTGATGACTTCAACCCGCTCTGCGTCATCAAGCAACAGCCCCAAAGCGCCGTAACGCTGATACACACCGTCGACGAAAACCGAAGTCGCCTGCGGCGCCGTAGGAATCAGCGTCGTTATTCCGCGCACTACCGGACGTTCACCTACACGCCCAAGATCGGCGGTGTAGCTCAAGCCAGGCGTGTACTGCGACAACTCGGCGATCGACGTGATCGAGCGTTCTTCGAGATCCTTGCCCGAGAGAGCCTGAATGGACAGCGGCACCTCCTGCAGGCTCTCGCCGACTCGGCGGGCAGTTACCACTACCTTACCCAATTGCCCGGTATCGGCCGCAGCCTCCTGGCCGGCGGACGTTGGAGCGGTTTGCGCCATAACCTGGCAAGTTGCTAACGCCACAGCAGTCATCAAAAAAGGCTTGAACTTACGCATTCATTTCTCCAGCAAGTTAATTGTTCCGGTTGTAAATAGCAGGGCAACAGACCGAGTAATAGCAACATTCGTACCACGAAACAAGGTGCCAACTTTGCCAAAAGGTGGTTTGAATCTTGGCTTCGAGCCTGGTTTTCGAGTTTTGAAACTGTTTCAATCAGTCGATGAAACGCACATTGTTTCAATTGATCAGCGCATACGATCGATTCGATACCGCCTGGTCAATTCATCCTATTAGTGACAACGGGAAAGCACCCCTGCGTAGCACCTCATTTTGTGAAGGAAACAAGGTCACGGCGTCCGTACTATATGCGCGAATTGCTATCACAATAATAGCGAACTCTATTGGCATGGCCAGGTTTGGGGTGGCCATTGGGGGTCAGGCAAGAGGCAAAGCGGTGGTGAATTTGATCTCTTCCATCGAAAAAGCAGACGAAACGCTCGTCAAATCCGCCATCTTGATGAGTCTTTTGTAAATTTTGTCATAGCCGTCGATATCGGACGTTACAACCTTCAGTAGATAGTCTACGTCGCCACTCATACGGTGAAATTCAACTACCTCGGGCAATGAAATAACCGCAGCTGCAAACTGTTCAAGCCACTTTTCATCGTGGCGCGCTGTGCGGACGCTAACGAAGACCGTTACCGGCAAACCAAGCTTCTTCCGATTCAGTAGCGCCACACGGCTTTCGATGATGCCGTCATCTTCCAGTCGCTTCAACCGCTTCCAGCATGGCGTTGTGGACAATCCGACACGCTCACTCAAGGAGGCAATGGAAAGCGACCCGTCCGTTTGAAGCACGGACAGAATTGCGACATCGATACGATTAAGTTTATTCATTCTTCAATCCAGAAAATTTCAGCACATTCATGCTACATATTGACTATATCTCAGGCATTTTAGGGACGTTTTTGACGAGATGACAGGTCACACTCAGGCTTAGGCATACTTCAATATGATCGCGGAAAACAGATGAGAGACCCAACACGAATCCTTCAGAACCTGACGCAACTGGTGGGCAATACGCCCATGCTTGCCATCAATTTTCGTTTTCGAGGCAGAGAACGTTGCGTTTATGCAAAGGCAGAGTATCTGAACTTCACGGGTTCAATCAAGGACCGGATGGCCCTGCATATATTGCGACGGGCACACGCGCAGGGCATATTGAAACCGGGAATGCCTATCGTCGAAGCGACAAGCGGAAACACCGGTATAGCCTTCTCGGCCATTGGTGCCGCGATCGGACACCCGGTTCGTATTTACATGCCAGACTGGATGAGTCAGGAGCGAAAAGATTTGATTCGGTCGCTTGGGGCGGAGGTTTGCCTGGTGAGCAAAGACGAAGGAGGATTCTTGGGAAGCATAGCTCTGAGTGAAGCTTTCGCCAAAGAAATAGGCGGCTTTCTGCCACGTCAGTTTGCAAATGACGCGAACGTCGAAGCCCACGCATTGTCAACAGGAGCGGAGATCTGGACTCAGCTGGAAAAAGAATCCATTCGCCCAGATGCATTTATTGCGGGTGTCGGAACCGGCGGAACGGTGATGGGCGTTGCCAGATACCTGAGAAGTGTTCAGTCCGGTGCAAAAGTCCATCCCCTGGAGCCGTCCAACAGTCCAACCCTGAGTGCCGGACACAAGGTGGGAATACACCGCATCCAGGGAATCAGTGACGAGTTCGTTCCTCCTATCGTCAAACTTGAGCTACTGGATGACATCATCGCTGTAGATGACGGCGATGCCATCTGAATGGCGCAGGCGTTGTCAAGTCAACTCGGGCTGGCGGTTGGCATCAGCAGCGGCGCAAACTTCCTTGGAGCGTTGCTGGCGCAGGAACGGCTTGCTCCTGAAGCAAATGTTGTGACCGTCTTTTGCGATGACAACAAAAAGTACTTGAGCACAGCGCTCATGCAGAATGAACCGGAAAAACCAGACTTCCTGCACCGCGAGGTGGAGTTGTTAAGTTTCCGATGCCTGCCCAGAGGATTTGCGCGCGATTGGGATCCGTCCGAATCGGCGTAAGCGGCTGGTCCCCAAACGAACTTGATCCGACATCAGTTCGTGCGGGTTACTTTGTTCAAGTGGCGTGGCGCGTCGGGATTGAGGCCGCGTGAGCGCGCCAGCGCTTCGACCATGGGGTAGAAACTCTGAATCACCGAGATCGGGTCCAGATCAACGGAGCCACTGTCGGTCACGCACAGGTTCGCTCCTGGCGTTCCGGCGGGTGCCGCCAGCAGGATGCGGGCACCCCGGCCGCGCATCTCTTCGGCCAAGGCCAAAAGACCTGCTTGTGCAGGTCCACGCGGCGCGAAAATCAGCAGCGGATAGCCTTGGTCAATGAGCGCCATCGGCCCGTGCTTGACCTCGGCACCGGAAAACGCCTCTGCTTGTATGCCGCAGGTTTCCTTGAACTTCAATGCAGCTTCCATGGCAATGGCCTGCCCGGTGCCCCGGCCAATGACAAATAGTCGGTCTGCGCCCTGCAGCAAGTCCACACCATCAGACCAATCCTGACGCGTCGCGCTGAGCAGCGTGGCAGGCAGGTCGGCGAGTGCAGCCTGCAGTTCCAAATCATCTTGCCAGGCAGCCACGGTGCGGGCACCAGCGACAAGTTGCGCAATGAAACTCTTGGTAGCCGCCACGCTCTTCTCCACGCCTGCATGTAGCGCAAACACCCAATGGGCGGCTTCTGCCAGTGGCGAGGATGGGGCGTTTACAAAAGCCGCAGTGCATGCCCCCCCGTCGCGAAAGAACCGGGTGGGAGCAACCAAGTCCGGACTCTGGCCGGATTGCGAAAAGGCCATGGACACCAGGCCGTCGCATTGGACTTTTGACTGGTACAACGTGATCAGTGACATCGGCAGGGATGTCACCAGGCGGCCCATGCGGGCCATGATGAGGTAGGCCATGAAATGCGCGGCATGGTCGGAACTGCCGCGCGCAATGGTCAGGATGGACGAAGGTGGCTGCGTACGCAAATGCGAACCAAAGGCACGGTAGAGGGCGTCATCGTTGGCGAGTTGGGTCGCGACGGATTCGGGCGCTTGCAGGGCCTCAGCCAGCATGTGAGTGTTCAATGGACTTTCCTTCTATATACACGTCAGTGAGGTTCAGGTCGCGGTCCAGCAGCACAAGGTCTGCCCAGGTGCCGGTCTGAAGGCGGCCACGGTCGGATGCTCCGATGTGATTGGCAGCATGGGTGGATACACGCTGGGATGCATCCACCAGCCCCAGGCCCAGGGTGTGCACCAGATTGCGCAACGCCTGGTCCATCGTCAAGGTGGAGCCCGCCAGCGTGCCGTCAGCCAGGCGCACGCCACCCAGGCACTTGATCACGGTTTGGCGGCCCAGTCGGTATTGGCCATCTGGCATGCCCGCCGCTGCGGTGGAATCGGTCACACAGTACAGATGGGGGATGGCGCGCAGCGCTACCCGGATGGCACCAGGATGCACATGCACGAGGTCTGGAATGATCTCGGCGTATTGCGCATGCGCCAGCGCCGCGCCAACCGCACCGGGCTTGCGGTGGTGCAAGCCGGTCATGGCGTTGTAGAGGTGCGTAAAGCCAACTGCGCCTTTGTCCATGGCCTGCACCGCTTCGTCATAGCTGGCCAAGGTATGGCCAATTTGCACGCGATAGCCGGCCTCGACCAATGATTCGATGACATCCATGTTGCCCGGAACTTCGGGTGCCAGCGTGATGAGGCGGATGGGCGCCAGGGCATGCAGGTGTTTGAGTTCAGCGGCATTGACCGGCCGGGCGAAGTCTGGTTGGGCACCCAGCATTTCGTAGCTGATGTAGGGGCCCTCCAGATGCACTCCCAGCACCCGCGCGCTGCGCGGACCGCGCTTGACACATGCCTGGGCAAGGCCGGCAAATGCCAGCTCCAGGTCCTCCAGCGGTGCGGTCATGGTCGTGCCCAGCAGTGCCGTGGTGCCATGTTGCGCATGTTGGGCGGCAAGCGTTGCAATCGCTTCGCCGCCGTCCATCACATCGCAGCCGCCACCGCCGTGCACATGCAAGTCGATGAAGCCAGGAATCACCAACGGAATGCGCTTCTCCAGAACCTGCGCTTCGCTGACCGGCTGCCCCGTGATCTGCGCGACGCGTCCCGATGCATCGATCGTCAGTTCTCCATGAACAAAGCCTGTGGGCGTCAGGATGTGGCCTCTGACGGGGTTCATCGTTCCCGCCTCATTTCCACCACAAAGTCGTAATAGTCGCTGCGGCAATAGGAGTGCGTGAGTTCCACCACCAATCATTGCCACAGAAACGGTGCGTTCCAGCCAGCGCGGTGCTCATGAGGGTGCCCCCAGCGTTTGTTGCAGTAACCATAGTGCTCCCTCGGCAGGTCCCATCGCCGCGTCCACGCACCGGTTGCGCAGTTCCCGGGTCATGCGGCTCTGCAGTCGCATCCCGATGCTGCCGCAAATCGCCACTGGGAGCGCACGCGTGGGATCCAGTGCATCGGCGATGGATTCAAGGTGTTGCGCGGCCTGCTGCAACAGGTTGGCAGCAACCGGATCACTGGCCTCACATTCAAACACCAAGGGTGCAACCTGGGCGTAGGAGAATTGGGCGGATGTCGCGCACCAGGCCGCCAAGTCCTGGCGGGTCTGGCCACAATGCCCCCATGTCCGACGCGCCAGTGCGCCCGCCGGCGCCCGCCCATCCATTGCTGCCTGGGCCAGTCGCACCGCTTGCAGTCCAAGCCAGGCACCGCTGCCCTCATCGCCCACCGGAAAGCCCCAGCCCCCTGCGACTGCATGGGATGCGTCGCTGCGCAGAACTTCCCCCACACTTCCGGTACCGGCGGCCACCATGACACCAGGTTGGCCTCCATGTGCCCCAATCAACATGGTGTAGCCATCGGTTTCGAGCAGAATTTTCCCAAATGGCGGCAGTTCAGCACGAAAGGCATCGCAGAGCGCCATCGTATGCACCCCGGAGAGGCCGGCGGCCAGCGCTATGCGTGACCATGCAGGAAGGGTCAGATCCGCCCCGACAAATGCCGCCGAAATGGCGTCTTGCACCTGCAACCATGCGCCAGGCACTCCTTGCCCAAGTGCACTGGGTCCCGCTTCACCATGCGCGAGGATAGTGCCATCCGGACGCGCCAGAAGTGCCCTCGTTCCAGTACCGCCTCCGTCCACGCCCACCAAAAACTCGACCATGCCGCTCCCTATGTGCCTCGGACAAATGAAAACAAGCCAATTAAATACCAAAATTTCACTGGTATTGGTTTGTTGCCCATGCGCTACACGGGTTAATGTCCCAGGTAGTGGCCCAAACGATTGACTTGCCAGACATTCCCAAGACCGTTGACGAGCGAAGACAGGGAAAGACTAACGCGGCAGCGCGCTGCACCCCATCAGAAACTCATCGACCGCACGGGCGGCCTGACGGCCCTCACGTATCGCCCAGACCACCAGGCTTTGGCCGCGACGCATATCACCGGCAGCAAACACTTTGACCACGTTGGTTGCGTAGCCTCCGGCTTCTTCCGTGGTGGCGCGTGCATTGCCGCGTGCATCCTTGGCCACACCGAACGCTTCCAGCACGGTCGCTACCGGATTGACAAAGCCCATGGCGAGCAGCACCAAATCAGCCTTCAGGACCTGCTCCGACCCGGCAATCTCCACCATCTTGCCGTCTTTCCACTCGACCTTCACAGTCTTGAGTCCGGTGAGCTTGCCTTTTTCTCCGATGAATTCCTTGGTGGAAATGGCAAACTCGCGCGAGCAGCCTTCGTCGTGGCTGGAACTGGTGCGCAGTTTGATGGGCCAGTAGGGCCAGGTCATGGGGCGATTTTCTTCCGCCGGCGGCTGGGGCATCACCTCAAACTGGGTGACGCTTGCGGCTCCATGGCGATTGCTCGTGCCCACGCAGTCCGAACCGGTATCGCCGCCACCAATGACGATGACGTGCTTGCCATCCGCCCGCAGTTGGCCCTTGAGCTTGTCGCCTGCGTTGACCTTGTTTTGTTGCGGCAGGAACTCCATGGCGAAATGAATGCCCGCCAGATCGCGGCCGGGCACCGGCAGATCGCGGGATTGCTCCGAGCCTCCGGTCAGCAGCACGGCGTCAAATTCCTTTTTCAGTTGTTCTGCGGACACCGACTCTTTGGACCAGTTGGTCACTTTGGAGTCCTTGGGCCAGTCGCCAACCACGACACCGGTGCGAATCGTGACGCCTTCTTTCACGAGTTGCTCCACCCGGCGGTCGATATGGGACTTTTCCATCTTGAAGTCGGGAATGCCATAGCGCAGCAAACCACCGACCCGGTCGTTCTTCTCAAACAGGGTCACTGCATGCCCGGCACGCGCCAACTGCTGCGCCGCGGCCAATCCGGCCGGCCCTGCGCCCACCACAGCCACGCGCCTACCAGTCTTGTGTGTTGCGGGTTGGGGGACGACCCATCCCTCGGACCAGGCGCGGTCGATGATGGCGTGCTCAATCGATTTGATGCCTACGGCCTCACCGTTGACGTTCAGGGTACAGGCGGCTTCACAGGGAGCAGGACAAATGCGACCGGTGAACTCGGGGAAGTTGTTGGTGCTGTGCAACGTATCGATTGCGGTCTTCCAGTCGCCCCGATAAACCAGATCGTTGAAATCCGGAATGATGTTGTTCACCGGGCAACCGTTGTTGCAAAACGGTGTGCCGCAGTCCATGCAACGCGCAGCTTGTTTGTTGGCCTGCGCATCGTCCAGGCCAATCACAAACTCCTTGTAATGCTTGAGCCGCTCGGCAACGGGCTTGTAGCCTTCCTCGATGCGCTCAAACTCCATGAATCCAGTAACTTTTCCCATGATCTTTCCTAGTCAGTTGGGGACAGAGCAGATTGGCTACGCCAATCCTGGTCTGTCCCGCAAGGTGATTTATCTGGCCGCAACTGCTACTTTTTTGGTAGCTGCTTGCGCTTGTTTTTCGGGCGTTGCAGCCGATTTTGGCAAAACCCCAAGTCCACGTGCATGAATTTCGCCCAAGGCCCGCTTGTACTCACTCGGGAACACCTTGACAAATTTGGCGCGAGACGCCTCCCAGTTGTCCAGCAACTCGCGCGCACGCTTGCTGCCAGTCCAGCGGTTGTGGTCGGCCAACAATTTCTTCAGCTGGGCTTCGTCGGTCTCACCCCGATGCCAGATACCGCGGTCCATGCCGGCTTCCTGCTCGGTTGAAGTGAGAACCTTCTCCAGGGTCACCATGGCCGTGTTGCAGCGCTTGGCAAACTGCCCGTCTTCGTCGTACACGTAGGCGACTCCACCGCTCATTCCAGCCGCAAAGTTGCGCCCGGTCTTGCCCAGCACGGCGACAGTGCCACCGGTCATGTACTCACAGCCGTGGTCACCGGTGCCCTCCACCACTGCATTGGCCCCCGACAGTCGTACCGCAAAACGCTCGCCCGCCACACCGCTGAAAAAGGCTTCACCGGTGGTTGCTCCGTACATCACTGTGTTGCCCACGATGGTGTTGCGAATGGCTTCGCCCCGGAAGTCGATGCTGGGTCGCACCACGACGCGCCCGCCCGACAAGCCCTTGCCGGTGTAGTCATTGGCATCGCCAATCAGGTACAGCGTGATGCCCTTGCACAAGAACGCTCCGAAGGACTGGCCGCCGGTACCTTCCAGCTGGATATGGATGGTGTTGTCGGGCAGTCCCTCAGGATGCACCTTGGTGACCGCGCCTGACAGCATGGCACCCACGGAGCGGTTGACGTTGCGTGCGGTCTCCATGAACTGCACCTTTTCACCCTTGTCGATGGCCGCGCGGCTCTTGGCGATGAGTATGTTGTCCAGCGCCTTCTCCAGACCGTGCTCCTGCTCCAGGGTCTGGAACCGGGGCACATCGGCAGGTACTTGCGGCTGGACAAACAGGCGCCCAAAGTCCAGTCCCTGGGCTTTCCAGTGTTCAATGCCCTTGCGGGTATCCAGCAAGTCAGAGCGACCGATCAGGTCATCGAACTTGCGGATGCCCAACTGGGCCATGATTTGCCGAACCTCTTCCGCGATAAAGAAGAAATAGTTCACCACATGCTCGGGCTTGCCGGAGAACTTCTTGCGCAGCGCAGGGTCTTGCGTGGCCACGCCCACCGGGCAGGTGTTGAGGTGGCACTTGCGCATCATGATGCAGCCTTCCACCACCAGCGGTGCGGTCGCAAAACCAAACTCATCGGCTCCCAGCAATGCGCCGATTGCAACGTCGCGGCCGGTCTTCATCTGGCCGTCGGCCTGCACCCGGATGCGGCTACGCAAACGGTTGAGCACCAACGTCTGCTGTGTCTCGGCCAGGCCAATTTCCCACGGGCTGCCGCAGTGCTTGATGGACGACCAGGGCGAGGCACCGGTACCGCCATCGTGCCCGGCAATCACCACGTGGTCGGCCTTGCACTTGGCCACCCCGGCGGCGATGGTTCCCACACCGATCTCGCTGACCAGCTTGACACTGATACCCGAGTGCGGTGCCACGTTCTTGAGGTCGTGGATCAACTGGGCCAGGTCTTCAATCGAATAGATGTCGTGGTGCGGCGGCGGAGAAATCAGGCCCACTCCCGGCACCGAATGGCGCAAGCGTCCAATGTAGTCCGACACCTTGCCACCCGGTAGTTGCCCGCCCTCGCCCGGCTTGGCACCCTGGGCCATCTTGATCTGAATCTGGTCCGCGCTGTTGAGATACTCGGCCGTCACGCCAAACCGGCCAGAGGCCACCTGTTTGATGCGTGAACGCAGCGAGTCGCCCGGCGTTAGCGGGATATCCACTTCGACCACATCATGGCCGATGATGTCGGCCATGGTTTGGCCTTGCTGGATCGGGATGCCCTTGAGTTCCTGGCGGTAACGCGCCGGGTCCTCACCACCCTCACCGGTGTTGCTCTTGCCGCCGATGCGATTCATGGCAATGGCCAGCGTAGCGTGGGCTTCTGTTGAAATCGATCCAAGCGACATGGCGCCGGTGGCAAAGCGTTTGACGATTTCCTTGGCGGGCTCGACTTCGTCCACCGGTATCGCTTTGGCAGGATCAATTTTGAACTCGAACAGCCCACGCAGTGTCAAGTGCCGCTTGCTCTGGTCGTTGACGATCTGCGCGTATTCCTTGTACGTGTTCCAGTTGTTGGCGCGGGTGCTGTGCTGCAGCTTGGCAATGGCATCAGGCGTCCACATATGCTCTTCACCCCGGACACGCCAGGCGTATTCGCCACCGGCGTCCAGTGCCTGCGCCAGCACCGGGTCGGCACCAAATGCCGCCTTGTGCATGCGGATGGCTTCTTCCGCAATGTCGAACACGCCAATGCCTTCTACGCGGCTTGGGGTACCGGTGAAATACTTTGCCACGGTAGCGCTGGACAGGCCGATCGCCTCGAACAGCTGCGCGCCGCAATAACTCATGTATGTCGACACGCCCATTTTGGACATGATCTTGGACAAGCCTTTACCGACCGCCTTGATGTAGTTGTAAATGGCTTTTTCGGCACTCAACTCACCCGGCAAATCCTTGTGGATGCTGCCCAATGTTTCCATCGCGAGGTACGGATGCACAGCCTCAGCGCCGTAGCCCGCCAGCACCGCAAAGTGGTGCACTTCGCGGGCGGTACCGGTCTCCACCACCAGCCCGGCTGTCGTGCGCAGCCCCTCGCCCACCAGATGCTGGTGAATTGCCGAGAGTGCAAGCAACGCCGGAATGGCCACCTGCGTAGCGGACAAATTGCGGTCGCTGATGATGAGAATGTTCTTGCCACCCTTGATCGCATCCACCGCCTCGGCGCACAGCGACGCCAGCTTGGCCTCGACCCCTTCATGACCCCAGGATAACGGGTAGGTGATGTCGATGGTGTGGCTGCGGAACTTGCCCTGGGTGTGTTTCTCGATATCGCGCAGTTTGGCCATATCGGCAAAGTCGAGCACCGGCTGGCTCACCTCCAGCCGCATCGGCGGATTGACCTGGTTGATGTCAAGCAAATTGGGTTTGGGCCCAATGAACGACACCAGCGACATCACGATGGCTTCGCGGATTGGGTCGATCGGCGGGTTGGTCACCTGTGCGAACAATTGCTTGAAGTAGTTGTAGAGCGGCTTGTTCTTGTCGGACAGCACTGCCAGCGGGCTATCGTTGCCCATGGAGCCAATGGCCTCCTCACCCGCAGTGGCCATGGGCGCAATCAGGAATTTCAGGTCTTCCTGCGTAAAGCCAAAGGCCTGCTGGCGGTCCAGCAATGGAACCGCGTCAGTCACGCGCTTGGGCTCGACGCCGGCCACCACCGCAGAGAACGCAGGTTCTTTGCGGCGTTCAGAAAACGACACGTCGTCGAGCCGGATGCGTAGATTCTCTATCCACTGCTTGTAAGGCTTGCTGTTGGCCAACCCCGCTTTGAGCTCCTCGTCATCAATCATGCGGCCCTGCTCGAGGTCGATCAGGAACATCTTGCCCGGCTGCAATCGCCATTTGCGCACGATCTTGTTTTCGGGCACTGGCAAAACGCCCGACTCGGAGCCCATGATGACCAGGTCATCGTCGGTAATGCAATAACGGGAAGGACGCAGGCCATTGCGATCCAGCGTGGCGCCAATCTGGCGACCATCGGTGAACACGATGGACGCCGGGCCATCCCAGGGTTCGAGCATCGCAGCGTGGTACTCATAGAAAGCACGCCGACGCGGATCCATCGTCGTGTGCTGCTCCCATGGCTCGGGAATCATCATCATCACCGCCTGGCTAATGGGGTAGCCGGCCATGGTGAGCAACTCCAGGCAGTTGTCAAAAGTGGCTGTGTCGGATTGGTTGGCAAAGCTGATGGGGTAGAGCTTTTTCAGGTCGGTGCCCAGCACGGGAGAGGACATCACGCCTTCGCGGGCCTTCATCCAGTTGTAGTTGCCTTTGACGGTGTTGATTTCGCCGTTGTGCGCAACATAGCGATAAGGGTGGGCCAGCGGCCACTCGGGGAAGGTGTTGGTAGAAAAACGCTGGTGCACCAGACCCAGGGCGGACACGCAACGCGCGTCTTCGAGGTCACGGAAGTAGACACCCACCTGGTCGGCCAACAACAGACCTTTATAGACCACTGTGCGGCTACTCATGCTGGGCACGTAGTACTCTTTGCTGTGCTTGAGCTTGAGCGCCTGAATGTTGGCGCTCGCCGTTTTTCGGATCACGTACAGCTTGCGCTCGAGCGCGTCCTGCACGATAACGTCGTTGCCGCGGCCAATAAATACCTGCCGCAGGATCGGCTCCTTGGCGCGCACATTGGGCGACATGGGCATGTCGCGGTTGACCGGCACATCGCGCCAGCCCAGCAACACCTGGCCTTCGAGCTTGATGGCGCGCTCCATCTCCTGCTCGCACGCGAGTCGGGACGCATGCTCCTTGGGCAAAAAGATCATACCCACACCGTACTCACCTGGTGGCGGCAGTTCCACCCCCTGGGCCGCCATCTCTTCGCGGTACAGCGCATCGGGTAACTGGATCAGGATGCCGGCGCCATCACCCATGAGCTTGTCGGCCCCCACGGCGCCCCGGTGGTCGAGGTTTTCGAGAATCTTGAGTGCGTTTTGCACAATGGCGTGGCTCTTTTCACCCCGGATATGGGCCACAAAACCCACCCCACACGCGTCGTGCTCCTGCGCACTGGAATACAAACCGTTGTTCTGAAGATGCTCAATCTCGGCAGCCGTCGTCATGGCGCGCTCCTGTAAAAGTTGCAGTGAAAGAAGAGTACCGCCACGCAACAAAAATGCCAAACCATTTAATTGGGGTCAGATTCCAATTGATGTACGGATCTTGGTGTAAGAATAAAATAGGGGACACATCAAAAACGATAGCGCATAACGTAAGCAGGATATGCTGAAACGGGAATTCTTACATCTTCAACAAGGGGATGGATGGCCGCCCTGCACTACACTTGACCAATCGTCGGGTGGTCCTTTTTTGCAACTCTGCAACAAATTCACGCTCCCCCAAAGCCCATCCCCGCAGCGTTGCATCGGTCAGAGCCTGCTGCTGCACCAGAGTGACTCCCGCCCGCACCAACTCCGCATAGGCAGCTTCCCTGGCAAACGGCGTATTGCCCAGGTTCCAGAACAGTGCGTGAGGCGTGATCAGCTTATCGGTTCGCAAACCTAAATAGTGACCGTGACTGGACCACGGGTAGTCGTGCGCGTGTACCGAGATGCCGGCGCGCACCGGGTTGAGGTCGATATAGGCCATGCACGCCGTGAGATAACGATCCGTTTGGATCAGAGTCGACTTGTAACGCCCTTCCCACAAGGTGCCGGTGCGTTTCTGGGCGCCATTGAAGAATCGGACATAGCGCCGACCTACGGCTTGCATCATTTGGGGCAACCCGGTCTCGCTGTTCGGTGTGACCAACAGATGGAAGTGGTTGTCCATCAACACATAGGCATGCACCGCGACATCGAACTTCTTGGCGTTCTCACACAAAAGCTCAAGAAGAGTTTCCCGATCCGCTACCGACGAAAAAATGGCCTGTCTGTTGTTACCACGCTGAATGATGTGGTGCGGATAGCCAGGAAGCGTGAGTCGGGCAAGGCGTGCCATAACGGTGCAGCAAGGAGTTGTGCCGCATCATAATTGGAATCTGACCCCAATTAAATGACCCCAATTAAAGCAATTAACGGGGGGCGCGGGTGACGCGTACTTTGTTGCCGGTGGTTACCAAAATGACCGAGTCGCCGGGCATGAACGTCTCGTTGCCCTTGGCTTGAACGATGGCGCGGCGCTCACCACCTTTGAGCTGCACCAGAATCTCGAACGCTTCTTCGCGCGTCGCCATCCGCTCCATGGCATTGCCAGCGGCTGCACCGGCTACGCCTGCGAGCAGCCCCAGCACCTGCCCTTCGCGGCGTACGCCACTGCTGGCAAAGCCACCGATGGCACCGGCCACGCCGCCCACCGCAGCGCCCACACCGCTCTGGCTGCCATCAACGACGACCGGGCGCACCGTAAGCACCACCGCATCTTCCACCTTGGCCATGCGCTGGGCGTCTCCACGTTGAACGACATCCGGGCTGCTCGTCGCACAGCCGCCCAGAACGGCCACCAACACTGTCGACACAGTCCACACCACCATTCGTTTCATCACTACCTCCTGCTAAATCAATGATCCAAAATCCAACCAAACCGCCTACATGTTCGCTGCATTGTCCGGCAACAATGTAAACCGGGTATGAAGGAGCTCTGTCAGACCGAATTGCTCCAACAGCGCGTGCAGCCGGTGCGCCGCTTGGCGGTTGCTCGATTTGACGCGCCGCGCAATGATTAGTTCATTCTTGAGGCTGTGTTCCCAGCCTACCAACTCCGTCACCACAACCTGGTAACCCATGGCCTCCAGGTACAAGCAGCGCAGCACATTGGTCAGCTGACTGCCCACTTCACGCGTATGCAACGGATGCCGCCACAGTTCGGCCAGCGCACTGCGTTGCAGGTTGAGCGCCTTGTGCGCATTCAGGTTGCGTGCAATCTCTGCCTGGCAACAGGGCACCAGCACCATGGCTTGCGCCGATTTCTGCAATCCAAACGCGATGGCGTCGTCGGTCGCGGTGTCGCAGGCATGCAGTGCCGTAACCACGTCCACTTTCTCAGGCAGCGCCTGCGCCGTCGTCGCTTCCAGTACGCTCAGGTTGACAAACGTCATGCGCTCGAACCCCAGGCGTGCCGCCAGTTCCTGCGACTTCTCAACCAATTCAGCGCGCGTCTCGATACCGTAAATGTGCCCGGTGCCCAATGCCTTGAAGCACAGGTCGTACAGGATAAACCCGAGGTAGGACTTACCGGCCCCGTGGTCCGCCAGTGTCAGCGGCTTGCCCGGCCCGGCCCCCAAGTCCTGCAACACTTTTTCGATGAACTGCACCAGGTGGTTCACCTGCTTGAGTTTGCGACGTGAATCCTGGTTGAGCTTGCCATCGCGGGTCAGGATGTGAAGTTCCTTGAGCAGTTCAATAGACTGGCCACGCCGAAGTTCTGCCAGCAGTGGATCGGGCTCGTGTTGGGACTTGCGCTGCCTCATGGCACCCTCTTGCCAGACCCGCCAGCTCGCACACCAAGTGCATCCCAACCGGAGCGCCCGAGCCGCATCATGGTGGCCATATTGACCTCAAAAATCGCCTCCGCACGAGGGAACGCCTGCACCGCCCGGTCAATACTCGCTTCGCGCAGCAAGTGCAGTGTGGGGTATGGCGCCTGGTTGGTGCAGTTGGTGATGTCGTCGGGCTCGGTATCGGCAAACTGATAGCGGGGGTGCAGACTGGCAATCTGAAAAACCCCCTCGTAGCCCCATTTCGCCAGCATGCGGTCAGCTTCCTGCAGCAGGCCGTTGAAATCCAGAAAGTCGACAAAACCATCGGGGGCGATCAACAGCGTGGTGTCGCGCACCTGCGCCTCGGTCGCGGACAGGTCTTCCAACTCCTGCTTGAGGTCGACCAGCATGTCCTTCCATCCGACCGCACGGCTGACGGCGTAATGCACCTGGTTCTTGACATCGACCGACTTGGCAAACGGACAGAGGTTCAAGCCAATCACGGCCCTGCGCAACCAGTGGCGTATGTCGTCCACCACTTGTGCGTCCGTCAGGGCGGGGGTCCGTGTCATACAAACTGGTTGGGTTGGCCCACAATCATTTTGGCCATTTCGTCCAACAGATCGCTCGACACTCGCTCAGACGCGATGCTGGTCTGGAGAATTTCAAAACCCGCAGCATTGGCCACACGAAAATGCAGCTGCGCCTTGTCGTGGTCAGCAGTCACGGTCAGACTGCCACGCGCCTGCATAACGTAATCGAACCGAATCGCTTGCAAAGTGTTCTTCTCGGGGTGGCGTACATCCTTGCGCTCATGCTTCACGGCTCCTGCGGCGATTCTCTTTTCAACCCGCTCGAGATCTGGCGGAAAATTGACGCTCACCGAACCCGAAGGAGTGGCACCATCACGAACCACGATGTCCCAACCCATGGCAATGTAATCAAAGACCTCCTTGTCACGCAGCATCTTCTTGCGGGCGTCTGCGCGAAAAGAGCACAACTTCATCGCTGGCCAGGGCGTCTTGCCATCAACCGACAGACGCGGTCCATCCGGCACGATGACATTGAGTTGCTTGGCTAAGTCTGCGACATACAACCACGCGGTTTTGGCCGCCAGTTCGGTTTTTGCCCGGTTCGATTCGAGTAACTGCCCATCGGCGACTTGTTGTGAAGCGAGCGCGGTGGCCTGCGACTTCAATTGATTCAGAAAACTCACGACCCCTCCATAGATTTTTATGCTCTGGTCATTTTAGCGATCGACTGCGCCAACTCCATGCCCGCTATCCTCAGTCGAAAAGAATCGTGCCAGTCAGCCGCTGGTGCTCCCGCATCGCAAACCGGTCCGTCATGCCAGCAATATAGTCAGCCACCACCCTGGGAATTGCGTTGGGTGCGCCTGGATCAATGGAGGAAAGCGTGACAACACGCGCTGCAAAGCCCGACTGCATTTCATGGGGCCGCTCACAGTACAGGGCAAACAACTCCTCAACCACCTGCTGTGCCAGCGTTCTCTTGCCAACCACCTGCGGATGGCGGTACAACTTGTCCATCAGAAACGCCTTGAGTGCCTCGGACTGTTGGCGCATCGGGTGGCTAAATTGCACCAGGCGCGGCAAGCCTCTGACCTCCTGCACACTGCACGGCTGCGCGGCTTCGAGCGCGCTCCTGGTGGCGGCAATCACGTCATACACCTGCGCGCTCAACATCAACCGGATGGTTTCATAGAGCAGCCGGCGTGCCTGTAAAGGCGCTCCAAGGTGCGGATGGCTCGCCAGTGCCTGCGTCCTGAATCCCTCCACCAGCGGCAACTCCTGCAGTTGCTCCAGCGAGATGAGCCCGGAGCGCACGCCATCGTCGACGTCGTGTGCGTTGTAGGCAATTTCATCGGCCAAGTTACACAACTGGGCTTCCAGACTGGGCTGCCGGTTGTACAAGAAACGGTTTGCCACACCATCAGGCTCGCTAGCCTCGATCATTTGGGCGTTGGTTCTTGAGCAATGCTTGAGTATGCCCTCACGCGTCTCAAACGCCAGATTAAGCCCATCAAACTCGGGATAGCGTTCTTCCAGTTGATCGACCACACGCAAGCTCTGCAGATTGTGCTCAAAGCCACCGCTGCCCTGCATGCACGCGTTGAGCGTGTCCTGTCCAGCATGACCGAAGGGCGTGTGGCCCAGGTCATGTGCCAGCGCGATCGCTTCCACCAGATCCTCATTCAAACCCAACGACCGCGCAATGGAACGCCCCAACTGGGCCACTTCTATGGAGTGTGTCAGGCGGGTGCGAAACAAATCGCCTTCATGGTTCAGGAACACCTGGGTCTTGTAGACCAGGCGGCGAAACGCGGTCGAGTGCACGATGCGATCTCGGTCGCGCTGGAACTCGGTACGGGTAGGCGCCGCCGCCTCCGGGTAACGACGCCCACGTGAGGCCGCCGGGTCACAGGCATAGGGAGCTAACTGCACAATTTAAACCAAATAGGGGTTTTACACCCGTGGAATAAGCGTAGATAGCTACTGAATTGATAGCGCCTCAACTGCAACAGGCATCAATGACCTGGCGCACCATGGCATCGGGAGCAGCCCGCATGCTTGCGCTCGAGGAGCCATCAATCACCACAAACCGGATTTCACCGCCTTCGGCCTTTTTGTCCATGCGCATCAGCTCCAGGTAACGTCCCGCGTTATCGGAGTCCGATAGACAGGGGCCCTTGATAGGCAACCCGGCCCGCCGCACCAGACCCGAAAGCCGTTCAACAAAATCTGCCTGCACCAACCCCAATGCGTGTGACAAGTGGGCCGCCATGACCATACCGCAACCAACCGCCTCGCCGTGCAGCCACTTGCCGTACCCCAAACCCGCTTCAATGGCGTGGCCAAAGGTATGACCAAAGTTGAGAATGGCGCGCAACCCGGACTCCCGCTCATCCTGACCGACCACCCAGGCCTTGATTTCGCAACTGCGCTGCACGGCATAGGCAAGCGCTACCGCGTCACGCCGCAGCAGCGCATCCAGGTTGGTCTCAATCCAGTCCAGGAACGCCATATCGGCAATAGGTCCGTATTTGATGACCTCTGCCAACCCTGCGCTGAGTTCACGCTGTGGCAGCGTCTTCAGGGTGCCCAGATCACACACCACCAGTTGGGGCTGGTAAAACGCCCCCACCATGTTCTTGCCCAAAGGGTGGTTGATACCGGTCTTGCCCCCAACCGACGAGTCCACTTGTGCCAGCAAGGTGGTGGGCACCTGCACAAAAGGAACGCCGCGCATATAGCTGGCCGCGGCAAAGCCGGTCATGTCGCCCACCACGCCTCCGCCTAGCGCGAACAGCACCGTCTTGCGGTCGCAGCCATGGCGCAGCAGTGCATCAAAAACAAGATTGAGTGTTTGCCAGGTTTTGTACTCCTCGCCATCGGGGAGCGTGACGAGATGCACCGACTTGAAACGCGCTCCAAGCGCCTGCTCGAGGCGCGCGGCGTAGAGCGGCGCTACCGTCTCGTTTGTGACTATCATCGCGCTGGTTGCATTGGGCACGTCACGATAGGCTGCGGGGTTATCCAGCAATGCTTCTGCGATCAGTATGGGGTAACTGCGCTCGCCTAGCGCTATATCGACACAACGAATAGGATGGATTTGCATAGCCCGTAGTTTACGGGGCCGCGCCGCCACCCCCTACCGTTGCGACGTGGCGCCGGAGAGTTCCAATTGCATGATGATCATATTGACCAAGGTTCCCACCGATGGCCGACCCGTTTCCACGATGAATTTCGCGGTTTCACGGTACAGCGGATCACGCACCGCATGCAGATCACGCAGTTTCGTCAGCGGGTCTGCCACCTGCAGCAGCGGGCGATTGACGTCGTGCCGAAGCCGACGAAACAATTCGTCGGGGTTTGATTTGAGGTAGACCACCGTGGTGCGCTCTTTCAACCGTTCGCGGTTATGTGGTCGTAAAACCGCTCCGCCGCCGGTGGAGAGCACGCCGAATTCCTGCCTGGAAAGCTCGTCCAGAACGGATTCCTCGACATCCCGAAAGCTATCTTCGCCTTCGCGCTCGAAGTACTCACGAATAGAGCAACCCAGGCGTGCCTCAATGACGTGGTCAGAGTCGAGAAACGGTAGCTGCAACCGTCGGGCGAGTTGGCGTCCGACGGTGGATTTTCCTGAGCCGGGGAGGCCTACTAACGCAACAATCAATTCTTATCAGTACAGACGGTCGCAGTTCCAAACGGGCTGGTCTTGTTCGGTGGTGTCGCAGTTATATTAGATGCGGCCGCAGAGTCCAACTCCAAAGAATAGTTGCTCAACTGCTTCGATTCCGTGCCACCTACCGCCGCTCTCGCAGTAATTTGCGTATCCAACCACCACGCATAATTCTTGCCATACAACAAGCTGAATTTCGCGTATCCCGAGGCGTCTGTTGTTACAGAAGCGGGGGAAATCACTGCTGGTAGCCCCGGCGTCAGACGACCGTCGAGATTTGTATCTTCGACAGACTCCAGGATGCCGTTGAAGTTAACGTCTTCGTTTGAACACCTAGTTGGCGATGTGGCACTATATATCCAAGTTGTAGCTCCCACAATCAGACTACCTTTTCCATACTGCGTTGGGATAACCGACAGATTCACCGTCCGATTGGCCGATGGCGCACCCGATGCATCGGTAATGTAAGCAGTGAAATTCTTTTGATACGTCGTCGAATCCAGGATCACCAAGTCGCTGGCAACTCCGATGCTAATGAATAGCGACTGACCGGACACCGTGAGCGTAGCATTCGCTGGGGTCACCGATGCAAACCCTGGAAGCGTGGCGGAAAGCACGACACCGTTGGTTGAGGTCGACAGAGCGCCGGGGATAAATTGCACCGTTGCAATGCCATTCGCGTCGGTCGTTGTAGATCCGGGCGAAATCGTGCCGTTGCTCAAATCAGATGTGGCCGCGAAGTTGACTGTGACATCGGACACTGGATTCCCAGTAGCATCCCGAACCGTTGCAGTAAGAGCACTTTGATTATTTTTTGCACCCGCTGTATTGGGAGCCAATGACCCTGGATTGGCCTGCAGATCAATCCGGGTGGGAACTCTGGCAACAAACATCGCTGTGGAACTCGTGCGTGCGGTAGACGGTGCAGACAATTGCGCGGAGACTGTCACCGGCCCGGCGGTGGTTGACGTCACGGTCGTGGTAGCACAGCCAACTGGAACCGTCTGTGGCACTGTAACACCCGCTGTCGACAGCGTCGTCGCTGCCAACGTTCCACGGGTCGTGCTAAAGGTCACGGTTTCTCCTGCCTTACCCACACCTCCAATTTTGTAGCAGGCCGTTACTGCACTCGGAGTGTTCACGTCAAGCTTGGCATTGGCCACTGGTGAAACAAAAGAAAAGTCCTCGTTACTGACGACCACCGTTGTCTGCGCACTGGCTCCCAAGCCAGTCACTTTGACAGTATCTGTACCCGCCACGCTAGGCGTGAAGTTCACAGAGGCCGAGCCTGCAACGTCGGTTACCACGGATGTGGGTGTCACTACATTGCCTGTAGTCGAAGAAATCGAAAGCGTGGCGCCACTGATCGGCTTTCCACCGGAATCCAACGCCTTCACGCTAAATGGCGTGGCCGATGTGCCAGCCAGCGCAGATCCAACGCCCGAAAGTGACAGTGTAGTACCCGTCACCGGAATCGTAATGGTTTTGGTCACTGTGCCGATTGCGGCGGTCACAACAATGGAGCGATTTGATGCATCCGCTCCAGGCGACAGACTCACCGTTGAAATGGTTCCATTGGCGTCAGTGACTGGAGATGGGTTCGCACCAAAAAGCGTTCCACCATTGCTCGCCGAGAACGTCACTGTCTGGTTCGGAACTGCTGTGTTCAGTCCATCCTTCACGTTCACTGTAAATGTCACCTTGGATCCGGGTGCCGAGGTAAGTGTCGAACTTGAAGCAAAGATATCGACGGTTGTCGCAGCGCCAGTTCCGCTGTTGCCATCGACGTTCACGTCCAATATCTTTGATGCACCATTGGCATCAAACAAGTACAGCTTCACGGTGCCCGACTTGATCGCATTGATGGTCAGGGTTGTCGAACTGATCGACGCAGAAGCAATTCGCCCGTCTGAACTACTCACGGTATAGGGCGCTGTTCCCCCAGAGATCTGGTAACTAGCCGTAGTGCCGCCACCCATCGCGAGGGGCGAAGGTGCGTTGACCGTCACCGCTGCCGATGTGCTGTCGCCAACGTTGACAGTAACGGTCTTCGTTGCCCCTGCAGAGTCAAACACATACAGCGTCGTGCTTCCGTTCTTGATGGCAGTCACAGTAAGCGAGGCGAAGCTAACCCCTGCATTCGCAATGCGCCCATCTCCGGTAGTGACGGAGTAAGGCGCCGTACCACCGGTAATTTGGTAAGAAGCATTAGCTCCAACTCCCAACCCGAGTACAGCAGGTGAATTGACAAACAGGGGAGAGGAAGACCCCACGGTCACAGACACCGAAATGCTCACACCCTTGCTGTCGGTAACTTTTACTGTTGAAGAACCTCCAGACGCGGCCACGATCGATAACGAACTTCCATTCACTGATGCCCGCACTGCACCTGCGTCGCTGCTGGACACTGAATAAGGGGCAGTTCCTCCAGCAATGGTGTAGGAGCCACCGGAACCTATAGCCATTGTGATGCTTCCAGGCGCTGTTGAATACAGCGCATTCGGCACAGGAACTGTAACGGCAATGTTCAAAACGGCACCCTTAGAGTCGGTGACTACCACGTTCGCTGCGCCACCAGACAAGCCCGTAATGACCAGACCAGTGGTCCCCAGAGGCACACTTGCCGTAGCCACTGCTGCGTCACTGCTGATGGCAACGTAAGGAGGCGTTCCACCATTGATGGAATACACGTTGGCAACGCCGCTCGAAGGGATGGTGATGGTCGAGGGTGAAGTGCTAGTCAGCGGAATCGAGGAGACAGTCACCGTCACCGTGATCGACGCACCTTTCGCGTCTGTGATGATGACTGGTGCAGACCCGCCGGCCACTGCACCGACAGTCAGTTTGCCGCCTGAAGCTGCCGCACTGACTACCGCTGCATTGCTGCTGTTGGCAATGTAGGGGGGCGTGCCGCCGGTTATGAGGTACTCATTGCTTGCACCTGGCAAGAGAATCAGTGTGGCCGGAGCAGTTGTAAACAGCGAGGCTGGCGCTGGCACCGTTACCGAAATCGAAACGGTGGCACCCTTGGCATCCGCAACCTGCACCGTCGCTCCGCCTGCCGCGACTGCTTTGATATCCAGGAACTGACCATTGGAGCCGCCGACCGTGGCCATTGCAACATCAGTGTTATTGCTGGTTACACGGTAGGGCGGTGTTCCACCCGCCACTGAATACGTGGACACTAGGCCAGACGCCAAAGTGATTGAGGATTGCGCTGTTGTAAATAGTGCGGTCGGTGCGGGAACCGTCACCAAAGTGGTCAGCTTCGTTCCCTTTGAGTCCGAGACAATAACAGAAACTGTTCCGGCGGAAATAGCCGATATATTCAAAACCGACTGGTTGATACTGGCACTCACCAAGCCCAAAGAATCTGTCACCACCGTATAGGGTGCCACCCCGCCCGTGACGGGATAGCTCACTGCCACCCCGGTGGCGAGAGTCAGTGTTGCGGGGGCTGTAGTGGCAAGTGGCACATCAGGAACAGTCACAGATACGGTCACCAGCGCTCCCTTGGCATCGCTGATTCCCACCTGAGCGGCACCGCCGCCTACGCCTGTAATGGTAAAGGACTTACCATCTTCGCCCAACGCAGTTGTCATGACACCCGGGTTGCTCGTCAAAGCCACATAAGGGAGAGTTCCGCCGGTAATGGTGTAGGCCACTGTTGTCGTGCCAATCGGAACAGTTACAGCTGAAGGCGGCGTGAACAAGGCCGTTGGAGTGCTGGTGGAACTAAGCCCCGGAGAGCCTCCGCCACCGCCACAAGCAGACAGCAACACAACAACCAGCAGTGAAACAAAAGTGGACAAAAATCGCATGGTAAGACCCGTCAAGTATCTGGTTGGGTGAATTATCGGGCAGCGCCGCGGTCAGCAATCATCTTCGGTGTAATGAAGACCAGCATTTCCTGCTTGTTGGAAACGCGTCCCTTGCTCTTGAACAAGTTTCCCAACACGGGCAAATCGCCAAAGAATGGGACCTTGGTCTCGTTGTCCGAGAGTGTCTCTTCGAAAATGCCGCCAATCACCACCGTCCCGCCGTTTTCCACCAAGACTTGTGTTTTTACATGTTTCGTGTTGATCGCAAAACCCGCCGCTGTCGACTGCCCGACAGTATCTTTGGTGATATCCAAGTCCAGAATAATGTTGCCCTCTGGAGTGATCTGCGGCGTCACCTCCAGTTTGAGGTTTGCCTTACGGAATGCGATCGCCGTGGCGCCACTAGACGAAGCAATTTGGTATGGAAGCTCGGTACCCTGTTCGATCAACGCCTTCACCTGATCCGCTGTAACTACCCGCGGGCTGGAAACAACTTTCCCCTTGCCATCCGCCTCTAGCGCGGAGATCTCCAGGTTCAGAAATCGATTTGCGCCAGCATTAAATATCGAGAAAGCAAATGCAGCTGGGTTATACCCGCCTTGGCCAATCGCAGGCAGATTCACAAATGGACTGGAAGTGTCAACTACGCCTGCTGCGCCGCTGGAAGCAGTCACGTTGCCATAGTTGGAACCAAAGGCAATACGATCACCGCCGCTGCCCACTTGGTAGCCACCGTCGCCCCCCTTTTCCGCACGCAGGTCCGCGCCGCCAAGCTTGACACCCAGAGATTTGCCAAATGTGTCTGAGGCCTCAACGATCCTGGCCTCAATCAAAACCTGCCGCACGGCTATGTCTAGTCTGGTAATCAACTGTTGCACTTGCTCCAATTTACTCGGAATGTCGGTCACGAACAACTGATTCGTTCTTGGCTCGGCAATGACACTGCCGCGTGCACTAAGCATTCGTGCGCTGTTGGCGCCTGGCGCCGCCGCACCTGCTGCATTTAATTGCGCCGCAATCTCGATGGCCTTGGCATAGTTGATTTGAAACGACTGTGTGCGCAACGGCTCCAAGCCTTGCACTGCAGCGACCGACTCCAGATCCAGTTTCTCTTTGGCGGCAATCTCATCCTTCGGAGCCACCCACAGTACGTTGCCGCTCTTTCTGACACCCAACCCCTTGGACTGCAAAATAATATCGAGCGCCTGGTCCCACGGCACATCCTGCAATCGCAAGGTCACCGCACCTGAGACCGAATCCGAGGTCACAATATTGAAGTTGGTGAAGTCGGCAATAACCTGCAGCAACGACCGCACCTCGATATTCTGGAAGTTCAAGGAGAGTTTCTGACCGTTGTAGCCAACACCTTGAGTCAATTTCTTGGCGTCCTGTTTGACTTCCTTTACCTCTACGACAAACTGTTCATCACTTTGGTATGCACTGTGTTCCCATTGCCCCTTCGGCTCAATGACCATGCGCACCCGATCGCCGACCTGCACCGTGGTCAAGTTCTTGACGGGAGTGCCAAAGTCTGCGACATCCAGACGTCTGCGCATGCCTTCAGGAAGCGTCGACTTCAGAAACTCCACGACCAGAGTCTGTCCTTGCTGTCGAATATCAACACCGACCTGATTATTGGGCAGGGTCACCACTACCCTGCCTGAGCCATCAGTCCCCCTTCTAAAGTCCAGATCTTTCAAGGGGGCAGTGTCACGACTGCGGTTTTCAGCGAAAGTGGATGCAATGGGTGGCGCTGCGCCTGCAGTCAGTGCCATTTCAAGCGACACCAGCAACGATTTGCCCTGAATCTCGGCCTTGTAAGCAGTTGGCTGTTTGAGGTTGAGCACAACACGTGTGCGCTCGCCTGCCTGCACTACGCTCACGGACTTCAGGTTACCCTGGTTGACATCGACGGTGGACCGCCCCATCGCATTGGAAACCCCCGGGAAGTCCAGCGCAATACGCGCTGGCGACTGGATGGCAAATCCGGTTGGCAAAGCTGTCAGCGCCTGATTGAGGTCGATGCGAACGATCTCTACACCACCTTGTATGGAGCCAGATACCGCTTCAATGGACGTCTGAGCTTGCGCAACAACGCCATTGAACAACAAGACCATCAACCAAAAAAACCGTTGCCACATACGCATCCCCAGCCATTGTTCTTGCTTACTCATTTAGATTTCTCCTGCAATTGCAATGTCGCAACGCGCTCAATCCATTCACCCACCGCATCCTGCACAATTTCGCGCAAGGTCACTTCGGTCTCAGTAATCTTGGTCACACGACCGTAGTGCTCGCCCAAATAGTTACCGAGCTTTACCTGGTACAACAGCCGGTCCACTTGCACGAGAGCAACCGGTTGACCTAACTTGACGATGCTTCCAACGACAACCATGGAATCAAGTGGAAACGACTCCAGAGGTTCTTTCCGTCTCGTCAGTTCTGGTGCCACCAAAGCGCCATTCGAAGCAACTTGGGACGCATCGCGCTTGAGCGCTTGTGCCAGTTTTTGATTGCTAAAAGGCTCGATGCTGGTCGTATTGACGTAGCTTTCGGGTTTGAACTGTTTTGGAGCCGGAATGGGGGCCACTTTGGGACGTGTTTGATTCCGCTCTTCAACCATCCACTCACGAATACCATCTTCACTCGCCGAGCCGCAACCGGAAAGCACACCACAAAGACCTGCCAAAGCGCAAAGAAGTAGGACTCTCATTTCTTGCCACCTGCGGCTTTTCGCTGTGCTGACACTTCGTCAGTGTCCAAGTAACGAAATGTCTTGGCTGTTGTTTCCAGGGCCAAGGTTCCATCGGGCTTGGGGTTGATTGCCAAATTGTTCAACGTGACAATGCGGGACAGATTCGCAATATCAGACGCGAATGAACCGATGTCGTGGTATCGGCCGCTGACCTTGATTGCAATCGGTAGTTCTGCATAGTATTCTTTCACCGAGACTTGCCCTGGCCGAAAAAGTTCAAACTGCAGACTTCGTCCTAACCCTGCCTGGTTAATGTCCGAGAGCAACGCATCCATTTCCGATTTGCTAGGCAACTGCTTTTCAAGTTGGGTCACATACTGCTGTACCTGCTCACGCTGTTTCTTGAGCACATCCAAATTCACTGCCTTGGTTAGCTTTGTCTTGTAGTCGGCACGCAGCTTGATTTCTTTTTCCTGCTCCTGCTGCAAAATTTCTTCCGAACCGGTCAACCATGCGAACCATAACCCAACCACGATTGCGATGACTGCAGCCACAAAAAGGCTATAGCGTGGCAATGCCGGCCAAACCGAGGGGTCCTTGGGGTCAAGTTCCCGAAACTGGCTGGCCAAACGCTCCTGCACCTTGGCAAAATCGATGGAGGTAGAAATTTTAGTCGCCATAGGGATCCTGGACTACTGCTTTGCAGCCGATGCAGGGGCCGCAACCATCGGTGCCGACGCCGACGCATTGGCTTGGGAAGTCACTTTTTCGGCCTCGGTCGCTCGCACCAACTTGACACGTACAGTGAAATTAGAGACCCGCTTTTGATCTCGGGGCGAAAGCGCCAGAGTTCCGGCAACAATTTCCACCAACTCCGGCTTGGTAAACCACGGCGTGTTACTGGTCAAATTTCTCAACAGTTCAGCCACCCGCTCGTTGGACTGCGCCGTACCGTTTAACGTAACGCTTTGGTCAACTTGAGCCATTTTTACCAAGAAAACACCTTCGGGCAACTGATTGACAATCTCTTTCATCAAATGCACAGGCAAATTGCGATCGGATTGAAGATCCTCCACCGCTTGTTGGCGTGCACGCAATGCAGCAATTTGCGACTCCAGACCGACGATATCGGCGATTTGCGCTTCCAACTTCTTGATCTCTACTTCCAGCACACTGTTAACGCCTTGCTGCGTCGATATTGCAGCCTGGTACCACAGGAAAATCGCGCCCGCAATCAGTCCACCAATCAGCGCGGATATGCCCAGCGATACATTGAAAACATCACGCCTGCGCTTGCGGGCCGCTTCACGGTGCGGCAGAAGGTTAATCAGAATCACTGTGTGAACCTCCTCAGCGCCAAGCCGCAGGAAGTCAGATAGGAAGGCGCTTCACGCGTCATACGTTTCAACCGAACACCATCACCTATTTCCATGCCATCGAAAGGATTCAGGAGGCTACACGGAAACGTGGTGTGTTGTGTGACCGCCACCGTAAGCCCGGGCAATGCCGCGGAACCACCGGCTAGCATGACGTAATCAACCTTGTTGTGCGGCGTGCTGGTAAAGAAAAACTGCAAAGCACGCCCCAACTCCTGAACCATGGTGTCAATAAAAGGCTTCAGTACCGTGGAATCGTAGTCCTCTGGCAATTCGCCGCTGCGCTTCTTGCTCTCCGCCTCCTCTTGTGAAAAGCCATACTGCCGCACGATCAATTGGGTGAGCTGTGCACCGCCAAATGCCTGATCACGGTCGTACAACACTTCCTCGTCGCGAATCACCTGCATGCTTGTCGTCATGGCCCCGACTTCAAACAACGCAACAATTACGCCGGCACCCTTTTCGGGCAAATTTTCTATCAGGCGCCCTGCAGCAAGCCGTGAAGCGTACGACTCTACGTCCACCACCACGGGGACAAGACCAGCCGCCTCGGCCAAACCCTGAATGTCCTGCACCTTTTCGCGCCGCGACGCAGCAATCAACACCTCGACATCACCCACCGATGTCGCACTGGGACCAATGACACAGAAATCCAGACTGACCTCATCCAGAGGAAACGGGATGTATTGGTTCGCTTCGTTCTCGACCTGCTGCTCCAGCTCGGAATCTGACATTCCCCCCGGCAGCACAATCTTTTTTGTTATCACCGCCGAAGGCGGCAGCGCCATTGCAACATTTTTGGTTTTACTACCACTCTTCTTGACGAGTCTGCGCAACGCTTCCGCGACTTCGTCAAACTTTTCTATGTTGCCATCGGTGATCCAACCGCGCTCCAGCGGCTCAATTGCGCAGCGCTCCAGCACCAGATTACCCGCCTTGTCATGCCCCAACTCGACCAGCTTGACACTGGACGAACTGATGTCCAAACCTAGCAAGGGTGCAGGTTTGCGGCTGAAAAGAGACCCCAATGAGATCAAAACTATCCCCTGAAACTGATCGGAAAAGCTCCGTCGTACTTAAGAAATCACTTCAATGCTATCAGTAAGATGCTTGACCCGCAAAGGTTTTTTCTGTTTTCAGGGAAAGCGATCGTTGCCAAAAGCAGACGGTTTTGCCATAAAGTCAAGCACCTCAATCCATGGATACACTGGCAACATTGCTGTCAAGCGCTGCTCCGCAAACGAACACAGCACTGCTTTTCCCACATTTTTGCCATTGCTGACCGAGTATCTCCCGCCATGACTGCACCCACACAACAAAGTCAGCCTACCGCCAGGGCGCAAACGACCCGGGGCCACTGGGCTCTGCGGCTTGCACTGACCATCTTCGGGTTAGCAGTATCCCTGGCGATATGCGTCGCGGCGGCGGTGGGGTTGGCACTGGCAGTCGCGTTTCCCAACTTGCCTGACATTTCGGATCTGTCGGACTACCGCCCCAAACTCCCGTTAAGGGTGTTTTCAGAAGAGGGGGACCTTATCGGGGAGTTCGGCGAAGAACGTCGCAATTTGACCCCGATCAATGAAATCCCCAAAGTGATGATCAACGCGGTGCTGGCTATTGAAGATGCCCGGTTTTACCAGCACGGAGGTGTAGATTACCTCGGTGTTTTGCGGGCAGGCTTGGCCAATGTCGGCAAGGTGAAGAGCCAGGGTGCCTCGACCATCACCATGCAAGTGGCGCGCAATGTGTACCTATCGTCAGAAAAGACTTTTACACGCAAGATCTATGAAATCCTGCTGACCTTCAAGCTCGAACACATGCTCAGCAAAGACCAGATTCTGGAAATCTACATGAACCAGATTTTCCTGGGCAACCGTGCTTATGGTTTTGCAGCAGCGTCGGAAATCTATTTTGGGAAGCACCTTAAGGACATCACGGTGGCAGAGGCGGCGATGTTGGCCGGGCTACCCAAGGCACCCTCAGCTTACAACCCCATCAGCAACCCCAAGCGGGCGCGTATTCGCCAGCGCCACATTATTGACCGGATGCTGGACAACGGATTCATCGATGAAAGAGAAGCCCAAACAGCCAAAGAACAGGAGCTGAGAATCCGAACGGGTGGCAGTCGCAACCAGATTCACGCCGAGTACGTGGCAGAAATGGTGCGCCAACTGGTCTTCGCCCAATATGGCGAGGAGACCTATACGCGCGGACTGGATGTTCACACCACACTCAAGAGTGCGGAACAGATAGCCGCCTATAAGGCGTTGCGTAAGGGGATCATGGACTTTGAGCGTCGCCAAATCTATCGGGGACCTGAAAAATTTGTGACCCTTCCCTCGACACAGCAAGAGATGGATGAGACGATTTTTGATGTTCTGGATGAACATCCCGACAACGGCGATGTGATGTCCGCAGTTGTCCTGGAAGCAAGCAGTAAGCACATCAAGGCAGTGCGGCAAAACGGTGAGGCCGTTGAGATCAGTGGAGACGGCCTCAAACCCGCCCAATCAGGCTTGTCGGACAAAGCACCGCCAAACATCAAAATTCGCAAGGGAGCCGTCATTCGGGTGACCAGAACGCCCAAGGACACATGGGAAATCACGCAGTTGCCGGAGGTTGAAGGCGCCTTTGTCGCCATCGACCCGCGCAATGGATCCATACGCGCGCTGGTTGGCGGTTTTGACTTTGGCAAAAACAAATTCAACCACGTGACGCAAGCCTGGCGGCAGCCCGGATCGAGTTTCAAGCCCTTTATCTATTCGGCGGCACTGGAAAAAGGATTTACACCTGCAACCATCGTCAACGATGCCCCACTCTTTTTTGATGCTGGCGTCACCGGCGGACAGCCCTGGGAACCCAAAAACTACGACGGCACCTTTGAAGGACCCATGACTCTGCGTCGCGGATTGGCAAAGTCAAAAAACATGATTTCGATCCAGATACTGCGTTCGATCGGCCCCCAGTACGCGCAGGAATGGATTACCCGCTTTGGGTTTGAAGCAGAGAAACACCCTCCCTACCTGACGATGGCCTTGGGCGCCGGAGCGGTTACGCCGATGCAGATGGCGACGGGCTATTCTGTGTTCGCCAATAGTGGTTACCGGGTGAATCCCTGGTTGATTACGCGCGTGCAGGAACAACGCGGCAAACTGCTGGTGACGTCTGTTCCTCGGGTGCTCGAGGAGACCGAGCGTGTGATTGAGCCACGCAATGCATTCATGATGAGCAGTCTGCTTCAGGAAGTCACGCGTTCCGGAACAGCGGCACGAGCGCAGGCCACACTGAAGCGACCCGATATCTACGGAAAAACGGGAACAACCAACGACTCCATGGATGCCTGGTTTGCGGGATACCAACAAACCATCACGGCCGTCACCTGGATTGGCTACGACACACCCCGTAAATTGGGTGATCGGGAAACCGGGGGGGGGTTGAGCCTGCCGGTGTGGATCACGTTCATGGAAACTGCTCTGAAGAACACTGTCGTATCGGAACCATCGGCACCCGACGGTGTGGTCCAACTGGGCGGCGAGTGGTATTACGATGAATTTGCCAAAGGGTCTGGCGTTACGGGGCTGCGGCTCGAGGAAGCTACTGAGCCGGGCGTACCCACACAACCCCCGGAAGAAGAGAAGAAGAAGATTCTGGACCTGTTCAAGAACTGATCACGGGGTAAACCGGAGTTCCTGGCCAGCTTGCAGGGTGGCATTGCGGGACAGTACCGCAAAGAACTCCCCTTGGCCCTTGGTGTCTCGCCATTGCCCATCCAGCCAGCGGTAGTGGTAGCCACCAGATTTCGCAGCTAGCCATATTTCATGCAAAGGCTTTTGCAGATTGACCACAATCTGGCTGCGATTGGCAAATGTCAGGGTTACCATACCTCCCACCCGCTGCGCATCCACGTCGGCATCGGTCTCGTCATTGATGCGGTCACAATTGCGCTCCACCGCTCCCAGCAAAAGCTCTGCACAGTCCATGAATTCAGGGTCGGTCATTACAATTTCACCATGTTGAAAGCACAGCAAATTCTAGTCAGTATGGTTGTCCTTGGTGCCTGTGTGCTGAATTTGTCAGCTTGCGGGCAGACCGGGGATCTCTATATTCCAGAGCCTACAGCTACTCCAATAGTCACAAAGCCCACTGATGGGCGTGGCCAAGTTCCTGCGGTTTCACCTTGAATTGTTCTCCTGCCCTATGACCCCAACGATGCTCCCAGGCGCCCCCCATATTCATTACTCCGGCCAACAACTGTGTGTGGAAGGATGCGACCTCACAATCCTTGCACAGACCTACGCCACCCCACTGTTTGTTTACTCGAAAGCGTCCATGCTGGCTGCCCTGGCAGCCTACCAACGGGGCTTTGCTGGGCGCAATGCGCAAATCTGCTACGCCATGAAAGCCAATTCATCGCTCGCAATCCTTCAGCTGTTTGCGCAATCGGGTTGTGGCTTCGACATCGTGTCAGGCGGCGAACTGGCTCGCGCTTTGGCAGCTGGGGCGGATCCAAAAAAAGTCATTTTCTCCGGCGTGGGCAAGACGCGCCAGGAAATGCGTGAAGCGCTGCAGGCCGGGATTGGCTGCTTCAATGTCGAGAGCGAGGCCGAAATCGACGTTCTCAACGAAGTTGCACTGGGCACCGGGAAAGTGGCGCCCATCAGCATTCGCGTCAACCCCAATGTGGACCCCAAGACCCACCCCTACATCTCAACCGGTCTGAAGGGCAACAAATTCGGCATTGCCCACGAGCGCACTTTGGTGACCTACCAGCGTGCATCAAAACTTGCAGGCTTGCGCGTCGTCGGTATCGACTGCCATATCGGGTCGCAGATAACCGACGAGGCACCTTACCTGGATGCAATGGACCGCATGCTGGATTTGGTGACTGGCATCGAGGCCGCCGGAATACCCATTGAGCATATTGATTTCGGTGGTGGTTTGGGGATTAACTACAACGGTGACACGCCACCCCAGGCCGATGCCCTGTGGTCCAAGTTGCTCGCCAAGCTCGATGCGCGCGAATTTGGGTCGTACAAGTTAATGATCGAGCCTGGACGGTCCCTGGTCGGCAACGCTGGCGTGTGTGTGACCGAAGTGCTGTACGTGAAGCCCGGCGAACAAAAGAACTTTTGCATTGTGGATGCAGCAATGAATGATCTGCCGCGCCCGGCCATGTACCAGGCGTTTCACACCATCGTTCCGTTACAGCATCAAACCGAACTCGCCAGCAGTGCGCTGGTCATGGATGTGGTGGGGCCGATTTGTGAAAGTGGTGACTGGATTGGCCACGACCGCACCTTGTTCGTGCAAGCGGGCGACCGCCTCGCGGTGCTGTCCGCTGGCGCGTACTGCATGAGTATGGCCAGCAACTACAATTCGCGCCCTCGCGCGGCAGAAGTCCTGGTCGATGGTGCCAACGCATACCTCATCCGCAATCGGGACAGTCTGGCCGATCAGCTGCGTGGCGAGCACCTGCTGTAGGCCAGTGTAATGCCAAGAAAAGCTCCTTTTTTGATAGCTACTCACGCTTTCCCCTCCTGCGCTACAAGCCCTTTTTATTGAAATATTTCATGGCACGCCAACCCAGCAGGAGCGCGAGCACCAAGGCATAGACGACCACCTCTGCGAAGTCATTCTTGCCCGCACGCATCCAGAAAAAGTGCAGCAGTGCCAGTGGAGCGACCAAATACACGATGCGGTGCAGATTGCGCCAGCGGCGCCCCCCCAAGGCCCGCACCGCTCTGTCAAACGAAGTCGCCGCCAGCGCACTCAGCACTACAAAAGCAGTAAAGCCCACCAGAATAAAGGGCCGCTTGCCGATGTCCTTAGTGATGCCGCCCAGATCGAAACCCATGTCCAGCCAGCTGTACGCCGCAAGGTGAAGCACGGCGTAGAAGTACACGAACAGACCGGTCATGCGGCGCAGATGCGCCAAAGGGGGTAACCCCACCACTACGCGCAGAGGTGTGACAGCCAGCGCGAGACACAGAAAACGCAAAGTCCAGTCGCCCGTGGACCGAATCAGCGCTTCGGCAGGATTGGCACCCAAGCCTTGTGTTGCCGCTCCCCACACCAACCAGGCTAGCGGCAGCAATGAGACGCAAAAAACCACCAGTTTTGTCCAGCGACTGGACAGCGCGCGCAAGAGTTCAGCTTTCAATGCGTGCTTCCCGGGAAAGTAGCCCGGTATCAGTAAAACTTCTTCAAGTCCATCCCTGCATACAACTGGCCCACCTGGGCTTCGTAGCCGTTGAACATCAGGGTTTTGCGCTTCTTGGTAAACAACCCGTCCTCGCCGATGCGCCGCTCGGCATCCTGACTCCACCGTGGATGGTCCACGTTGGGATTGACGTTGGAGTAAAAACCATATTCGTTGGCTGCGGCCTTGTTCCAGGCAGTGCCCGGCTGCTTTTCGGTAAACCGGATCTTGACAATGCTCTTGATACTCTTGAAACCATACTTCCAGGGCACCACCAACCGTACCGGTGCACCGTTTTGGTTGGGCAGTATTTCCCCGTACATGCCGAAGGCCAGCAGCGTCAGGGGGTGCAGGGCTTCGTCGAGTCGCAAGCCCTCGACATAGGGCCAATCCAGCACGCGAGAGCCCACGAAAGGCATGGTTTTCGGGTCGGCCAGAGTCACGAACTCCACGTACTTGGCACTGCCCAGGGGCTCCACACGTTTGATCAGGTCGGCCAGCGAATACCCCACCCATGGAATCACCATCGACCAGCCCTCCACGCATCGCAAGCGATAAATGCGCTCCTCCATGGGGCTCAACTTGAGCAAATCTTCCAACGCCAGTTTGCCCGGCTTCTTGACCAGCCCTTCAATTTCGACGCTCCAAGGACTGGTTTTCAGGGTCTTGGCGTTGGCAACTGGATCCGACTTATCGGTTCCAAATTCGTAAAAATTGTTATAGCTGCTGGCGTCCTGGTACGAGGTCAGCTTTTCCATGGTGGTCGCTCCGGCCACGGTTGATGGCCGAGAATTCAGTGCCGGAAGTTTGCCAGGCTTCAATACCGTGGCTGTAGCCTGAGCCAATGCTTGTCGACCCGCCCAGGTCACCAGCACAGACCCGCCGGCGCCCGTAGCAAGGAGCTTCAACAGATTTCGGCGATTTTCATAGACTGCGCGCTCGGTAATTTCACTGGGCGTTCCGTGGTCAAACGCATTGCGATGGGTCCTGATCAGCATGAAAGTGTTTCCTCAAATACGGGTTTATCGCAATCCGATGCTAATTCTTACAACGTCAAACCACATACAGTTCGCAGATAACCACAAAATCCAGTGCACCTTCGACGAAAAAAAACGGCATCATCAACCGATGATGCCGCCCTTTCGGAACCGCAGGGGAGCAGTTAGCGCAAACCGGCTACATAGTCGGCAACCGCCTTGATCTCACGATCATTCATTTTGGCAGCTATTTGGGTCATCTGCAGACTGTTGTTGCGCACACCGTCACGGAAAGCGGTCAACTGCAGCACGGCATACTCGGCATTTTGCCCGGCGAGTCGCGGATACTGGGCCGGGATACCGGCGCCGTTGGGGCTATGGCAACCCGCGCACGCTGGCACCTGACGGTCGGCGATGCCACCCCGATAAATGCGCTCACCCAAAGCGACCAGTTCCTTGTCTTTCGCTGCACCTGGTTTGACCGCCTTGGTTGCGACCCAGTAGGAAATGTTCTTCATGTCCTCGTCCGATAGCATGGTGGCAAACCCCAGCATGATCGGGTTGGCGCGCTTGCTGGCTTTGAACTCCTGGAGCTGTTTGACCAGATATTCGGGGTGTTGCTGAGACAATTTCGGGTAAATCGGCATCACCGAATTTCCATCCGGGCCGTGGCAGGCGGCACACACGGCTCCAAAACTGGCCTCACCCTTGGCCAGGTCGGGCTTGGCGGGTTGCGCCGCTTCAGCGGCGAATGCCGAAAACGGTGCAGCGACCACAACAGCCGCGAAAAAAATGTGTGCAATCAACTTCATAGGAGTGTGCCGAGTCTGGTGAGCAAAACAGCGCCATTCTACAATGGCGCTCCGGGTTTCCCTTACAAAACAATGACTACCAACACAAACCCACCCACCACCCCCGACACCGCCTCACCCCCCGAAGCGCAACCGAAGTCTGCGGCCACCGTTGCGGCGGGGTGGCTGCACACCGCGAAGTTTCTGACCACCGCACCGCAACTGCACTTTCTACCGGTGCTGGAGGTACCAGAAATCGCCTTTGTCGGGCGCTCCAATGCGGGTAAATCGACCTGTATCAACACACTCACGCAGCAAAAGCAATTGGCCTTTGCCTCGAAGAAGCCGGGGCGCACCCAACACATCAACCTGTTTGCATTGGGCAAGCAAGGCATCACCGATGCGGTGCTGACCGATCTGCCGGGCTACGGTTACGCCGCCGTTCCAAAACAGGACAAAATTCGCTGGCAACAGGTGATGGCGAACTACCTTGTCACACGGGAAAACCTCAAAGGCATCGTGCTCATGTGCGACCCGCGCCACGGGTTGACCGAACTCGATGAAATCCTGCTCGACATCGTTCGCCCTCGCGTGCAGGACGGTTTGAAGTTTCTGATCGTCCTGACCAAGGCCGACAAACTGACCCGCACAGAGGCCAACAAAATTCTGTCCATCACCAAACTGCAAGCAGGGGGCGGTGAAGTGCGTCTTTTCTCAGCCACCAAGCGCATCGGAATCGATGAGGTGTCACTCATCCTCTGGAATTGGGCCCATCCTGCGGCGCAAAGCGCTGCAGCGACTCAATAGAGCGACGGTTCGCCGGGTGGCCGCGTCTTGAACCGCTTATGCACCCAGAAATACTGCTCGGGCATGGTGTCGATGCGTTGTTGCAGCCACGCATTCATCCGGGCCGTATCGGCCACCACATCGTCGCCCGGAAAGCCTTCCCATGCCGGTTCTATGCAGACTTCATAGCCGTCACGGGTCATGCGTGTCACCACCGGAACCACTTTGGCGCGCCCCAGCCGCGCAAAACGGGCGAGCGATGGAATGGTCGCCGCAGGCACACCGTAAAACGGGACGAAGACGCAGTCCTCTGCCCCAAAGTCCATATCAGGCAATAAGTACAGTGGCTCGCCCACCCGCAAGGATGCAATGATGGCTTTGACGCCCTGGGATCGATCAAACAGGCGGGCATTGCCGAAACGCCGACGCCCCTGCGCAATCCATGCATCCATGACCTGGTTGGACTGGCGCGTAAAAATGGTGGTGAACTGTCGCGGCACCATCAGCGACAACGCTGTGGCACCAGCGTCCAGCCCCACAAAGTGCGGCGCAAGAATCAGGGTCGGCGTGCTGCCGTCCAGCTGATGGACGTCGCCCGTGAACCGCAGGCGCTGCCGAATGACGTCAGGTGAGGCATGCCACAGCCAGCCCCGATCCAGCCAGGATTGTGCAAAGCAGACAAACACCCGCTGCACAAGTTGCCGTCTTTCACGTTCCGGCATGGTCGGAAAGCACAATCTCAAATTCGTCAACGCGGTTTTCTTGCGCGAAGGAATGAGTCCGTACAACAACGATCCCAGCGCCCAGCCCAAGGCACGCACCCACGCCAGTGGCAACAATGCCACGAGACGCATCAGCACAATCACCGCACGCGACAACACGATCAACGCTCCATCAATCTTCTTTACGCGGCTGCTTGTAGCGCGCATAGCTCCACAAATACATATGGGGTCGGCGCACAATCAGTGCTTCCATGGCTTGGTTCAATGCAGCAGCACACACTTCATTCGACTGGTCCAGCGGCAGATTCAGTGGCTCCACATGCACCACATAGCCCCGACCCCAAGAGAGTCGATCGCCCCAGGTCAGCAGTAATGTGGCACCCGTTTGCTGCGCCAGCCGAACCGCCAACGTCATCGTGTAAGCCGTCCTGCCAAAGAAAGGCGCCCACACGCCCAGGCCATCCGCAGGCACCTGATCAGGCAACAAGCCGATGACACGTCCCTGTTTGAGAGCCTTGAGTACCATGCGAACACCCCCCGTGGTCGTCGGTGCCGGTTCCAGCCCCGGCGCTGAGCGTACCTCGCGCAGCACTGCGTCAAACCAGGATGACTTCGAGGGTCGATACAGCAAGGTCATGGCTCCAGCTGCAGGAAACCGTTCCACTTGCGCCTGCGGAATCGCCTCAAAACAGCCCACATGGGGCGTCATAAAGATCACACCCTTGCCTCGCGCAAGCGCCTGCTCCACCAATTCGACACCATCCCAGGTAATCTTGGGTTGCTTTTCGGCATGGGGCCGCAACCAGATCCAGGGCAACTCGAACACCAGTTTCCCGGTTTCGCCAATGGCACGCCGCACCGCAGCCCAGGGCATCCCGGCTTGACTGGAATTTTCCCTAATCCTTTTCCGGTACGTCGGAGATGCCCAATAGACCAGCCAGCCCGTGAGCACCCCGATGGCGTGCAGCACGGGTAGCGGCAAATGGGCACACCATCGAAAGAGAACTTGCATAGCGTAAAATATAAGCGTCGCTGAGTTACAGAACTACTTGCAGGGCGACGCACACAGTAGCCTCCCCAAAGGTCGCCATTGTGCCTTGTCAAACCATTGACACTTCTGCTAAAGCGTTCGCTGAAAGCTCCCAAAGCCCAAGCAACGCGAAAGGGTTGTTAACTTTTTTGGAGCTTATTTTTATGGCGAACGATTTTCTCTTTACTTCCGAGTCCGTTTCTGAAGGCCACCCCGACAAGGTCGCAGACCAGATTTCAGACGCGATTCTGGACGCGATTTTCAAGGAAGACCCCAAGTCCCGCGTAGCGGCTGAAACCCTGTGCAACACCGGCCTGGTGGTGCTGGCGGGTGAAATCACGACCAATGCCCATGTGGACTATATCCAGGTGGCGCGCGACACCATCAAGCGTATCGGCTACGACAACACTGAATACGGCATTGACTACAAAGGCTGCGCGGTATTGGTCGCCTACGACAAGCAGTCCAACGACATCGCACAGGGCGTGGACCATGCGTCAGACGACCATCTCAACACCGGCGCAGGCGACCAGGGCCTGATGTTTGGCTATGCCTGCAACGAAACACCTGAGTTGATGCCTGCGCCCATCTACTACGCGCACCGTCTGGTCGAACGCCAGGCGCAATTGCGCAAAGATGGCCGACTGCCCTTCCTGCGTCCGGACGCCAAGAGCCAGGTCACCATGCGCTACGTCGACGGAAAGCCCCACAGCATTGACACCGTCGTGGTCTCCAGCCAGCACAGCCCCGAGATGAGCAACGGCGCAACCATGAAGCAGGAGTTCATCGATGCCGTGGTCGAAGAAATCATCAAGCCCGTGCTGCCCAAGGAGTGGCTGCAAAACACACGCTACCTGGTCAATCCCACGGGTCGCTTCGTCATCGGCGGACCCCAAGGCGACTGCGGCCTGACCGGACGCAAGATCATTGTTGACACCTACGGCGGTGCCTGTCCCCACGGCGGCGGCGCGTTCTCCGGCAAGGATCCGTCCAAGGTGGACCGTTCTGCCGCCTATGCCGCGCGCTATGTCGCCAAGAACGTGGTGGCTGCCGGGTTGGCACGGCAATGCCAGATCCAGGTCGCGTACGCCATCGGTGTGGCCAAGCCGATGAACGTGACGGTCTACACCGAAGGTACCGGCGTTATCTCTGATGAGAAGATTGCCGAACTGGTGAACGCCCACTTCGATCTGCGCCCCAAAGGCATCATCCAGATGCTTGATCTGTTGCGCCCCATCTACGAGAAGACGGCTTCTTACGGCCACTTTGGCCGCGAAGAGCCGGAGTTCACCTGGGAGCGTACTGACAAGGCCGCAGTGCTGCGGGCAGCGGCCGGGCTCGCATGAAACTGCAGACACAACGCTTCATTGACCGCTGGGTAGGCCAGTTGCTGTGTGGCGTCGTGTCTGCGTGGGTGCGACTGACCGGCAGTACGCCGGAGCCGGTCAGCGCGCGCGCCAGGAATATCCTGGTGATCCTGCTGTCGGAAATGGGCAGCATCGTTCTGGCAGGGCCGATGTTTGCTGCATTGCGCCGTGCGTACCCGCATGCGGCCATCCACATCCTGCAGCTCAAGAAGAACCAGGAAGTATCCCGCATGCTGCAACTCACGACTCCCGAGTGCATGCACACGCTGGACGACAGTTCCGGCAGCGCCCTGGTGCGCGATATTCTGTCGGTCAGTCGACAGATGCGCCAGTTGGGCCTGGACGCGGTCATTGATTGCGAACTGTTTTCGCGGGTGAGCGCTTTGCTGTCGTTTTCCACGGGCGCACCGGTTCGCGTGGGCTTTACACCCCACACGCAGGAAGGACTCTACCGCGGCAGTTTTATCAACCACGCCATTCCCTACAACCCCTACCAGCACATCAGCAAGCAGTTTTTGTCGCTGGTGGATGCGCTCGATTCTGCAAACAGCGTTCCGCGCAACAAAGCAGGTGCAATACGCAGTGTTCCGTTCGAGACCGAGTTGTCTGTGGAGTTTTCCGCTTCCGAACTCAGGCGTTATGCCGACCAGGTGATGGCTGACCATCCGGTGGTGAAAGACCGCAAGCTGGTGTTGGTGTATGCCGGTGGTGGCATCCTGCCCGAACGTGCATGGCCCGAACAACACTATGCCCGAGTTGCCAAGGGTCTGTGTGAGGCTGGCCACGCCGTCGGCTTGATTGGGCTGAAAGACGATGCCGCGTTGGCCCAGTCCTTGATCCTTGCAGTGCAACACCCGGCCTGCATTGATCTCACTGGCTACACCCGCAGTATCCGGGAACTGCTGATGTTGTTTCACGCGGCAGAATTGCTCATCACCAACGATGGTGGGCCCGGCCATTTCGCCACGTTGACGCCGATCCAGACGATGGTGTTTTTTGGACCAGAAACAGGCAAGCTGTACGGGCCATTGGGGACGCGCAACAAGGTGTTGGAGTCTGGCATTGCCTGTTCACCCTGCCTGTCAGCGTACAACCACCGGCTTACTTTTTGTGATGGCGACAACCAGTGTCTCAAACGCATCGCGCCCGACCCGGTGCTTGCCGATGCTTTGGCGTTTTTGAATCAGGACGCCGCTACGGCAATGACATGAGCGCGCTGCTGCCCATGCAGAAAACGGTTCTGCGCGTCTTGGCCTGGATTGAGCGTTACCGTTACCTCAAATTTGGCATCGTTGGGGCCAGTGGTACGGTTGTGAATTTGGTGGTCTTGTACCTCGGGCACGAGTACCTCTTCGCTGCCATTGAAGCCACATACAAGAAACCCTATCTGTCCCTGGCACTGGCCATCACACTAGCCACCATCAACAACTTCACCTGGAATCGGCTGTGGACCTGGTCTGACCGCGTGCGAACACTGGAGGCGCAAGAAGCACAGCCCGTGAGCCTGCGCTTGCTGGGCATGGAGTTCGGCCAATACGTCACCGCATCGGCATTTGGCAGTGCTCTGCAATACGTACTGACCCTGCTGCTATCTGGCAGCATGGACTACCGCATTGCCAACGTTATCGCCATTCTGGCCGCCAGTGTGAGTAATTTCCTGGCCAACGACCGTTGGACCTTCCGCCGCAATCGGCCATGACCTCGCCCAACACAGCACACGTACCGCCCTGGGGCTGGCTGGCGTTGCTGCTGGCAACGGTTGCCACCTACTTCTTTGGTCTGGGCAGTCCCTACGCCCCCACCAATGGCGACGAAATGGTCTACATCCATATCGCCCGACTGACCGCACTGTCTGACCATTGGCTTCCCCTGGTGTCGGACCTCGCCAATATGCGCAATACCAAGCCCCCGCTGTTGTTCTGGCAGGCCATGGTGGCGGGCGACTGGGGCCAGAACTGGTCGCTGTATGCATTACGCCTGCCCAGTGTCGTCTACACGCTGTTGACTACCGGTTTGATTGCGTTACTGACCCGCCGTATTACGGGTGACCTGCGCACCGCACTGCTCGCCAGCGTGCTTTACCTGCTGTTTTTTTCCACCTTTCGTTACGGCCGCGTCTACCTTACGTCAGGCCCGGAGACCTTCTGGTTTTTCCTGCCTCTGTTTTGGCTGCTGTGGGTGCAGGCGGACCCGTCCCATAGCAACAGGACACTGAACTTGGGCTGGGGTGCGTTTACTACCATTGGCATCTCCCTGGGACTTGGCATGGCCTACAAGTCCTTTGCACTGGTCGCACCGGCGGCGGCGGCCCTGTGGTGCGCCCTGCTGTGGCGTTCGCCACTGCCGCCATTACGCGATGCCCTACGTACCACGGTGGCTGTGGGCTGGAGCACCGCACTGGCACTGGGGCTGTTCGCGCTGTGGTTCGCGCTGGACCCCGACCCCGGTGCCGTCTGGAAAGAGTTTGTAGTGGGGGAAAATGCCGGCAAGATGTCAGGAGAACGGGGCTACTGGCATGCTGCGCTGTTCGGGCAATACCCGCTTTGGAGCCAGTTGCTCGCCTACCCGGAAAATGCAGGGCTGCTGGCCTTGCTGGTGCTCGGGTGGGCAGGCACAGAGGCCAGGGCGTGGCTGAAACGTCCGAACTCCGAACGCCTGGCGCCGACCACGCGCATTTTGTGGATCTGGTTGCTGGTATGGCTGGTGGTTTTTTCCCTGCCGAGTCAACGTTCTGCGCGGTACGTCATTCCGGCCATGCCGGCGGTGGCCATTCTGATGGCGATCGCATGGACCAAGATGGCCAGGCCCTGGTTCTGGGCTACGCTGCTGCTGACCCTTCCTGCACTGGGAGTCATGGCGCGCGTGGGCTGGGTAATGGGCGAGATGCAGATCGCCAATAGCTCCGAAGTTGCTATGACTTTGCTAGCTGCTTGCGCAGGTGCAGCAAGCGTTGTAGCCGGTTTTTTCATAAAGTCTTGGGCCAGAAATGCCACCCTGGCGAGTTGCCTGGCGGTGTATGTCACGTTCGGCTTGATGACCGCACCTTTGAGCACGCCGGACGCGGGTTATAGCGCCTCCATGCAGAAAGCACTACAAGACCGTAGCGTCGCTGTGCCCAACGGATTTACCGGCCAGTACGAGCGATTCCACTTTGTGCTGCCATGTAGCTCCGTGGTGCCCTACGACGCTGAAGGTCGCAACACCGGCGCGCTTCAACCGGATATGCCCCCCGATGAACGCCTGAAATACCTGCTGGACAATTTCGACGCCGTGGTGTGGCTTCAGGATCGCCCAGAACGACTACAGCCTGCCTGCAGTCCCCAATGTGCGGTTTTGGGGTCGCGCTGGCATGTCAAGAGTCGGCACAAAAGTGGCGAAATCACGCTGGCCAATCTGTGGTACCCGCAAGAGTGGTTGTTCCGTCGGGAGTGGCTTCTCGCAAAATCGCACGCGCCGTTCGCAACACAGTAGTGCCTGCCGCACACTACACCTGCCGTGGCTGGCTGCGTTGCCGCACAAGGTACACGGTCAGACCCACTCCCAACCATGGATCAAGCAACGCGTCCCACAGGTTCCCCGTGGGCAGGCGCAGCACCACAAACCATGCAATCGCCAAGGGAGCAATCCAGTGCGCCGCACTACGTGGCTGGTTGCGCCAGACCACCCAGGGCAAGAGGCTCAACGCCATTGCCACGACCACCGCGGCTCCACTAAAGCCCCATGCGTATATCGATGCCGGGAAGACGGCAAATGCATCGAGCGCAAGGCAGACGCTACACAAAACGCCAACCATTGCCCAGCCGCGCGCGACCGGGTAACTCTTTCTGCCGTGCAGGTCCGGCGTTTGGCTGCCCGCGTCGAGAAACAGGTTCCATAGCAATGCGGCGCACAGCAATACTGTGGCAATACTGGGCATCTGAAAAGCCAGACCAAGCCAATACGACGAAGCATACGAACTCGGTAGCCAGGCCCACAGCACACAGACCATCGCCGCGAAAACAACCAACGGTCGCCGCCCGATCCATCTCTGAACCAGAGCACCACCCAGCCAGGCCGTCACTACAGCCCATCCCATGTTCAGCCATACCTGCATCATCCACAGTGATGGCAATTGGGGATTGTCAGACGCAAACATTAGCGCCCACCCCGAGGTTTCCGCTAGGTTCACGGCACACCCTTCGCAACTTCAGCAGCAGGAGCCCATCGCTGCCAGGCAATGCGTTTGCGGTTCTGGGTGTAGCTCACCCACAGGCTGCCGTCAGCCCAAGCCAGAGCTGGATAGGAAAATTCGTCACCTGCGCCTCCGCGCGCCAGTGTGCCAAGGGTTTGCCAGGCCAGGCCATCGGTGGAGGTGCTCAAATCCAGTTGAATGCGCGACTCGGTCGATGGGTTGTGGGCCAGCACCAACCCTTGCGGGACCGGGAGTCTTAGCGCTGCAACTGCTGCATCGGGATTGTCCAATACGAGGTCGGGCAAGTCTTGCCAAAGGATTCCTCCATCGGTGGTGCGCACCGCACCTACTTTTCCACTGGACCGTTGCGCACGCAAAAAGGCGATCCATTCGGTGGGCGACTGCATCACCAGTGCCGGCTGCAGCACATCCCGGCGCTGCGACATCCGCACCATGCCCATAAATTCTCCATTGCGATCAAACCGCATTGCAACCGGATACTTGATGCCAAGCTCAAAGTGCACGGGCAACACCATGCCACCATCCTGCAACGGCATTACCGTGTTGCGCACGAGAAAACTGGTGTTCCACAACCACGACAGAGGCAGTATGCGCACCGGTTCAAACCGCAATTCCCCCGGCATACTGGAGCCACTGGCCTGCTGCAAGTGCACGATGCGCGAGGCCGCCCAGCCACCCCAGCCCGTGGCCACTACAAACAAATGCACCCGCTGTTGTGTGTCGAGCCAGGCTACCGGGTTACCCAATCGGCGCACACCAAAACCCAGTTGGTCGCCCAACGCCTGCCGGTTCACCACAAAGCGCGCTGCGGACCAACGTTGCGTGGCCCGGTCCAACTGCGCCGCTGCTATCTGTACATTGGGGGCACTTTCACGGTCTCCAGCAAACCAGAACGCAGTCAGCACACTGGTGCTTCCCGCTGGCATGGCAAGCAAAGTACTGGCATGGGCAGCCAGTGCGCCTTCGGGCATGGGGATCGTTCCTTGCTCAGCCTGTTTCAAACCCGCCGACGGCAATGATTCAGAGCGTACCGGTATGCTCGCCTGTGCCGCTACGACACGTTCTGGCCGCCTATTCCAATCGACCACGCCCACCACCGCAACCGCCAGCAGGGCGCACAGAACTCGCACGTACATCGACTGAAAAACCATGGGGCTATCTTAGTGGTGTCGGCACAGTCCCGTAGCGCCCAGGATTCACGCCATGGAGGCGGCTTCCTGCCCCGTGGTCCATTCGAATGGCCCGCGCATCAAGACCTGGTCGATATCCAAACCCAGGGTGAGTGCCACTTCATCTGGAAACGTGACGGCCATTGCCGCCTCGCTCAAGTTTTCCTCACGCGCCCTGGTGCGCCACACGGCCAGATGAACGATACCGGCCAAAGGCTCGTACACATCGTCGGCAAATGGTGCAATCTGGTACTGGATCGCCTCCACGATTGCCTCGGGAAATTCCCATGCGCTGGCAAACCCGGCGCCGACATCGGCATAACAGTAGCCCAGCAAATGATGCTCCGCACCCGCGCGGTGCCCTGACAATGCCGGAGCCTGGTCGTTCAGCCAGTCCATCTGCTCCGGCATGCCCAGGTGCATGACCAACTCGCCCGCAGCATGAACCAACCCTGCTGTGAATGCGGTTGAAGCGTTGACCCGTGCCTCGTGCGCGAGCTTGCGCGACAGTTTGGCTACATCCAGGCTAAATCTCCAGAAATAGTGCATATCCATGCCTGGCACCTTCTTAAAGGCCACTGCCATTCCTGCTGCGGCAGTTAGAGACCGCACCTGGTCCAACCCCAGCACCGCCAAAGCTTCAGACACGCCGCCAATACGCTTGGTCAGCTGAAACTGGGCTGAATTGGCCAACCTAAGCAGGCGGGCGGCCAGTCCCGGGTCGGTATTGATGTCATTGCTGATCTTGCGTAGATCGGGCTCGTCACGGTTCAGTTCGGCCAAAACCCGCGCGATCACCCGTGGGATGCTGGGCAGCGCCAGTTGCGAATCGAGCAAATCATCAAGATGCATGATCTGAATCAAACCAAGTCATGGGAGGAGCCTAGGGTTTACCCTGATTATCATTACAGTAGGGCCTTCGAGAAGGAGTTGATTATGGACATTCTGCTGCAGGTTACTGTCATTCTTGTTTGCCTTTTTTATGGCGCCCGAAAAGGCGGTGTCGCACTAGGTCTGCTCGGGGGTATCGGCATTGTCATCATGACCTTTGTCTTTGGGCTAACCCCCGGCAAACCACCCGTGGATGTGATGCTCACCATTATTGCCGTGGTCGCCGCTTCTGCGACCTTGCAGGCATCAGGTGGCTTGGAAGTCCTGCTGATGGGCGCAGAAAAACTGCTGCGTCGCAATCCAAAATACGTCTCCATCCTGGCACCATTTACCACCTGCCTGCTGACGATTCTGTGCGGCACCGGCCACGTGGTGTACACCATGCTGCCCATCATCTACGACATTGCCATCAAGAACGGCATTCGTCCCGAGCGCCCCATGGCCGGGTCGTCGGTGGCCAGCCAGATGGGTATTTTGGCCAGTCCGGTGTCCGTCGCAGTGGTCTCGCTGGTGGCATTTCTGGCCAAGGCACCCGTTGATGGTCATGTGATCGATTTCATTCAGGTGCTCTCCATCACGATTCCCTCGACACTGTGCGGCGTGCTGCTGATTGGCATCTTCAGCTGGTTCCGCGGCAAGGAATTGGACGACGACGCAGAGTTTCAAAAACGCATCGCCGACCCGGCACAACGCCAGATCATTTACGGTGAAAGCGCGACCCTCATGGGCAAGGTGCTGACCCGCGACCAATGGGTCGCCATGTGGATTTTCATTGGCTCCATCGCGGTGGTGGCCTGCTTGGGCGCATTCCAATCTTTGCGTCCGTTGATCGGCGGCAAGCCCCTGTCGATGGTACTCACCATCCAGATGTTCATGCTGCTGGCCGGTGCGCTCATGATCGTGCTGACCAAGACCGACCCCTCGATTATTGGCAAAACCGAAGTTTTCCGCGCCGGCATGATCGCCGTGGTGGCAGTCTTCGGAATCGCCTGGATGGCCGACACGGTATTTGAAGCCCATTTGCCCGTGTTGAAAGCCAGCTTGACCGAGTTGGTAAAGACCCAACCCTGGACCTATGCGATCGTTTTGCTGCTGGTCTCCAAATTAGTCAACTCGCAGGCGGCAGCCATCAGCGCCATGGTGCCGGTCGGTTTGGCCATAGGTGTCCCACCCGGTTATATCGTTGCTTTTGCGGCGGCATCCTATGGCTACTACATTCTCCCCACATACCCAAGCGATCTGGCAGCCATTCAGTTTGACCGCTCCGGCACCACACACATTGGCAAGTACGTGATCAACCACAGCTTCATCATCCCGGGGTTGATCGGGGTTGGCACCTCCTGTGTTGCCGGCTACTTTCTGGCATCGGCCAACGGCCTGATCTGAGCACGCGGTCCTGTTCCCAACCGCTTGACAAGTCCCGGAGGACTACTATCCTCCCTGACTTGTCTTCACGTTTATGGGGCAGTCAAATGCTGAAACAAATCCTGGTGTCAACGGCGATGGCTGCGGCCAGCGTGGCGCATGCGGCGGAACCAGCGATCGAGCTTACGGTACAGGTGAAAGCGCCCGTAAGCGCCGTCTGGCATGCGTGGACAACCAGTGATGGCATTGCCAGTTTCTTCGCACCAGAAGCCAACGTACAGGCACGCCCGGACGGCGCATTCCACATCTTCATGGATCCCTATGGTCAACCCGGACTCAAGGGCGCCGACACCATGCAGATTCTGGCCATTGAACCCGAACAGTTGCTGTCGTTTACCTGGAATGCCCCGCCCCACCTGGCGCAAGCCCGCGCGCAACGCACAGTCGTGATACTGCGCTTCCTACCCGAGGGCGACTCAACGCGTCTGACTCTCACCCATTTGGGATGGGGCAGCACGGGAGAGTGGCCCCAGGCCAAGGCGTACTTTGAGAAAGCCTGGCCCAATGTGTTGAAAAACCTGCAAACCCGCTTTGAAACCGGCAAACCCTACGACTGGACCGCCTGGCGCGAGCAGCTGAAACAACGGCATTCCAAGGAAGATGCCAAGCGCCCCTGATGGCTGTGGCTGACGAGCAAAACCAAACCTCAGCTCTTTTGCTCTAGTGCCTTTTCAACAGCACTGACCAGGCTGCTACTGTCGGGCGCTGTTGTACTCCAAAAGCTGTCGACGACCTTGCCGTTGCGATCAATCAGGTACTTGTGAAAGTTCCATTTGGGAGCGGACTTGGTTGCCTGGTAAAGGGCCGCATAAAACGCGTTGCGCTTGTCGCCCACCACCTCGGTTTTGGCGAACATCGGAAACTTCACGCCATAGGTGTTGAAGCAAAAATCCGCGATCTCCTTGGATGACCCCGGCTCCTGCTTGCCAAAATCATTGGACGGGAAACCTAGCACCACCAGTCCCTTGGACTGGTATTTGCCATACAGGGCTTCCAGCCCTTCGTATTGCTTGGTAAATCCGCAGAAGCTGGCGGTATTGACGACCAGAATCACTTTGCCCGCATACTGGCAGAGGTTCTGAGGCACGTCGTCCTGAAGACGGGCAAATTCATGCTTCAAAATCGCGGGACAGGCGGCTGCTGGCGCGTTTTGCGCCTGCGCTTCACCAACGAAAAGAAGACCGAGCCCCAGAGCAACGGACCCGAGGTAATGTGTGATGTTCATGCCGCATATTATGTGTCGCCGCACCCCTCCAATGGTCGCCACCTGCAGATTCCCCGCTGAACCATGGGGCAATGCTTGTCAGACCGTCCCTTGGTGATTTGCCACAAACCGGTTGAACTCGACCACTGGCAAGGCACGGCTATAGAGATACCCCTGAAAGTAGTGGCATCCGTTTTCCAGAAGAAACTGTTGCTGCTGCTCGGTCTCCACCCCTTCGGCAATCACCGCCAAACCCAGATTGTTCCCAAGCGCGATGATCGTTTGCGCGATTGACGCGTCGCTGCGATCGGTCAGCACATCACGGACAAACGACTGATCAATCTTCAGGTTGTTTAGCGGTAGCCGCTTCAGGTTGCTGAGCGATGAAAATCCGGTTCCAAAATCGTCCAGAGAAAAAGTGACACCGCGCGCTCGCAAGGTTGCCATCTTCTGGATGATGCCCTGAATATCCTCGACCAGCAGCGACTCCGTAAGTTCCAGTTCCAGCAAGTTCGGGTCAATTTGATGACGTTCGATCAGACCCTGCACCTGCGCCACAAAAGACTCCTGGCGAAACTGCAACTGGCTGATGTTGACAGCGAGGCGCAAATGCTCCATTCCAGACTGCATGGACCAGCGCCGCAACTGTTCACACGCGGCTTCCAGCACCCAGTGTCCGATGGGCACGATCAGCCCGGTCTGTTCCGCCAGATCGATGAACTCGCCGGGCATCACTTGACCCCTCTTGGGGTGTACCCAGCGCAGCAATGCTTCGGCGCCGATCACCCGGGTTTGGGCATCAAGCTGGGGCTGAAAGTGCAATTGCAGTTGCCCCTGGGCAATGGCCTGGCGCAGATCGTTCTCCAGTGCAGACCGGCCAATCGCATCGTTTTGCATCAGGGCCAGCATCAGGTACAGCATGATCAGTGCCGCAGTGCTCTGCACCCAGGCACCTGAAGCCCGAACTTCTTCCGGGAGCGCGAAATCCAGCATCGGGGCACCGTACGTGACCGATAGCACACCAAAGGCCACCATGCAGAGGAACACAATGCCATGGCGCAACCATACGCCAGAGGTCCGAAACGCCATCAGGGCGGCAACGCTCAACGGCAGCAGGTACAGGTGCGTCGTTCTGGGAGCCTGCGGTGTGGGTACATCAAACAGCACCGCAATCAGGCACAGCACGACAAACAATGTCGAGAACAACACCACCCCAGCGGCTTGAATCAGGTTGCGAAATGTGAGCACTCCGACACCCAGCCCACCGCAAATCAGTATCAGATCGAGGGTTGCGAGAATCCAGTTGCCTTGCAGAGCGAAAAAAGCACCCCAGACCAACCCCATCGTCAAGGTGCAGAAGGCGCCCAGCAGCAGCATGCGACGCTCTCGGCGACGCGCCACTTGCCCGAGATCGTGACCGTTCCAGAGCAGGTAAAAAACCTGTACCAATGATGTCTTGAAATCCATGTCTGCCTGGGGCCAACCCAGCGGGTGATGGTTTGCAACGCCAAACCGAGTATCCCACCAAGTGCCCAAACGCGAATTGAGAAATGCTAGGATGCAACGATCATTTCTTTCCAGCGAGGTGTGACCATGGCTTCTCCAGATATAGGCGCCTGTCTTTCCGCAGGTTTTTCCGGCATGAAAAGAAATCCGGTGACCCACATCGTGTCCACCCTTCTGGTGGGCGTTGTGGGCGGCGTCACGGCCGGTCTTTTGACTGGCCCCATGGCGGTTGGCTACA
>JFJP01036956.1_pt1 | contig 95806 bp, 68 predicted proteins | sample 431651 | NCBI WGS metagenome assembly JFJP01 (sample SAMN02602958, study PRJNA72255) | Microbial mat metagenome, whole genome shotgun sequencing project. | biome: fresh water; feature: sink hole; material: water; isolation source: purple microbial (photo- and chemosynthetic) mats found in...
CAGGGTTCAGACGTTCATTTTTCAGTCCGTAGTATGCTATTTTCTGGCTATCAGTAAGGCCGGAAACCAAGCCTTCCATAGCATCGAAAAATTCAAATTCGTTCCTGATGAGTACGTCTACCAGATTGGACTTGTCCAGCAAATTTTGATTTTTATCCTGGTTGTTCATGTTTACTTGAATATTTATTTTACTATTCGATACGTCTTGCATATAAAATCCGCTATTGCTGTTTTGTACATTTATGGAATTATGCTTGTTTTGTGGCTCGCCATGTGGTTTATTTTCATTTTCCATAACTGTTTTTATAGATTTTTGTTTGTTTGGTGAATTTTCACTTTCTATCGTTTCCAGGGCAAATATGAGGTAATTAAAAAGTTTTATGAAAGGCTTGAAAACCTCATCCAGTTTTTCATATTTAGATATTTTTGATTTACAAAAGTCTATTCTTTGTTGATTTGTGAAATGGTTTTCTGTTAAATCAACCAAATATATGTCCATTTTGCGGGCAAGTACAGGATTCTCATTTTTGAACCGATGTATGTACTCCATGTCAACTTTTCGGAAAATCATATTTTCAGAATTCTGCACTTCACTTTGCTTTTTTATTGCATCTACCAGTGGTTTGTAAGCCACATCGCGCAGCATCTCGGGTGTAAGGGTATTGGTATTTTTGAATAGTGTTGTTATACCGCTTATGGCATTGAGTATTTGGTTATACTCTATTAGTTCTTGTTGAATTTCTGCTATCAATGCCATATTTTCAATCCCTTTCATGCTGGTGTTGAGGGTACGCACTTCTTTTTCCCAATGCTCTACATACATCAGGCGGTTTTGCGGACGGTATATATTGGCATCGGGCAGTACTATCGGGTAAATACGGTCGGTAAGCTGTCCGTTTTGTTGTATTTGTACTATCTCGTACATACAGTTGGGCGAGCGCAGGTATTTGTCGCTGATGATTACCACTATGGCACTGCCCTGTCCTATGCGCTGCATGAATTCCTTGATGTTGCCCTTGTAGCCCAAGTGTATTTTGTCGCGTATCACAGGGTATCCGGCCTGAGTAAGCACAGCATACATTTCGTCGGCCATGTTTTCGCTATTGCCACCCCAAGCGTAGGAGATAAATATTTCAGGATTTTCCATCGTAGAAAGAAGTTTTATGAAGCAAATATACATTTTTTAACGATTCACAAAACCTTTGGAAAATAGAATTTTAGAGGGTAGAAGGCATGAATGATGCTTTGAAGTTTGGTAGGCCACGAAGGCACGAATTTTAAGCGAATGGGAAAGATTTTCAAGTACTTAATTTGCTGATATGATTTCGTATTTATATCGTGAATTCGAGTCAAAATAATCCATAAATTCGTTATTTTTGTATGAGAACTTTAAACGAATGGGATTTGAATTCGAATACAACTAAAATATCTTATAAAAAGGCATTGGAAATGCTACATGCAGGAACGCACGTAGTGCAAGAAGATATAGTCTTTACTGATGAGTTGGTAGACTGGCTAGATGTTCAAAAACTCAACGATGCGGGCATTCGGGTTCCCAGGCACCTTATACATTATGATGACGAAACAATAGATTATACCGACCACCCATCCATCGAAACACTGATAAACGAGCAATCATATGCTGAGGTATTTACAGTATCGTTCGATCCGGAAATTGGCAAATGGATACGGAAATACGATATTGATTACAATATCCTCATCAATGATTTCATGAAAACTATTTATAAATCGGCACAAAAGGTGAAGTAAATTAGTTTCACGATTCGATGTCCTACGGACGATCGAATGTGGAATAGACACCTCACACTAAGGGCACCCCTCTGAAAGAGGGGAATTTGTTTGCGTCCTACATTCCCCGCCTATGGCGGGGTGGCTGAAAGCCGGGGTGGTTATTATCCTAAGACCTCCAATCTTCTGGCAAGACATTGGAGCGTCAAAATCGATGAGAGGTTAATACTTTGTTAACTGCCTGAATTCAGACATTTGTCATCTAATTCGGGATTTATTCAGGCTAACTTTGATCTATTATTTGATTAAATATCATGTCTGAAAATAAAATATATTGGAAAGAAGCTGTGGAACGGATAAAATCCGGAGAATGTGTTTCTGATCTTATCATAGATTTCCGTGGCGAAAAACTATCTACCTGCCAGGCCCTATGCCTGATGGAATGCGGGGTGCGCATACCTGAGGAACTGATGCCCTACGACACCGAATTTGAATATGCTGATATACCCCAGCTCAGCAGCCAAGATTTGCCAGCCATAAACGCAGCTTTCATGCACAAAAAACCTTGCATTGATTGCGCTGAGATAATGAGTGGTGCGCTTACGGATTATATAGAGGCTTACTAGCTATTATTTGGGGATTTTATAAAAATTCATCTCATCGAGGTACTGCCATGCATGAAACGGAATGAAAAAACGGATGTTTTTTCCTTCGGCTATTGCATTGCGAATCATCGACGATGAAACCTCCATCTTGGGGGCATTTATCTCTTTGTATTTCAAATGATTGAGCGGGGGTACTGCCAATTCCCCATTGCGCGGATACACCAGTATTTCGTAGTTGTCGGCTATTACCTGTGCATTTTTCCATTTGTGCAGGGTGGCAAATACATCTGAGCCCATGATGAGTACAAACTTATGCTTGGGGTGCTGCTCGCGCAGGTATGCCAGCGTATCTATGGTGTACGAGGGCGTGGGCATACGAAACTCTACATCTGTGGCACGAAAGCGCGCATCGTCGTTGATGGCACGAAAGACCAGTTCCAGGCGCTGATACTCGTCCAGCAGGCTTGCTTTGTCCTTCCCCGGGTTTTGCGGACTTACCACAAACCATACTTCCTGCAAATCGGTGTATTCGACCATGTAATTGGCCACCGCCATGTGCCCGATGTGCACCGGATTGAACGACCCGAAATACAGCCCTATTTTCATACCCTTGGTTTATATTTTAACTTCCAGAAACTCAGAAATGATTTGTATGGCTTCGTTGGTGGCTTCGTCTACCACCTGATTTACAATTTCTACATCGAACTGCGGGGCAAATGAAAGCTCGAAAGCAGCCCTTTCAAGCCGCATTTCTATTTCTTGCGGGCTATCTGTTCCACGGTTTTCAAGCCTTTGGCGCAGTGCCTGTATGCTGGGTGGGGTGAAAAATATAGCCAATGCATTTTCTCCGAAAATCTCTTTCAATCGCATTCCACCTTTTACATCCAAATCGAAAAGCGGGAAATGGCCTTTTTGCCAGATTCGGTCGAGTTCAGAATTGAAAGTTCCGTAATACCTACCTGCATACACTTCTTCCCATTCCAGAAACTGATTGGCTTCTATCTTGCTTTTAAACTCTTCGGTGCTTACGAAATAATAATCCTTTCCGTCTGTTTCGCCCTCGCGTGCCTTGCGATTGCATGCCGATATGGAAAATTCCAGCAAATGAAAACTGCTGAGTACTTTTTTTATGATTGTGGTTTTGCCTGTACCGGATGGGGCACATACGATTACAACTTTACTCATGACCCTTTTTTACAAAATATTCATCAATTGTTCTTTGATCTTCTCCAGTTCATCTTTCATATCTACTACCAGACGTTGTATCTGGTTTTCGTTGGCCTTTGAACCCATGGTGTTTATTTCGCGGCCTATTTCCTGGGCTATGAATCCAAGTTTTTTACCCGTATCTTCTTTCAGTTCAACTGTTTCTATGAAATAATTGAGGTGATTTGTGAGGCGAACTCGCTCTTCGGTAATATCCCATTTTTCCAGATAATAAATAAGCTCCTGCTCGAAACGGTTTTTGTCTATCTGCTCGTTTATGCCTATTTCGCTTAGAGCTTGCATAAGTCTGGTTCTGAGGGCATTCTGGCGAGGTATTTCGTAGGTTTCCACTTGAGCCGAAAGGCTTTTTATGGTTTCAATACGAGCCACTATATCGTTTTTGAGAACCAAACCTTCTCTTCGTCTGAATTCGAGCAGGGATTCTACTGCCTTGTCTATGCCTTTCAATATGGCAGCCCACTCTTCGGGGTTGCTGGCCTGGGCATCGCTCTTGTACACATCGGGCATGCGCAGCGCCATGTGCATAAGCTCCACCGCATTGGGGTCGGCACCATGTGCCTGGGCTATTTCGCGTAGGGTTTGTATGTATTCGCTCACAAGGTTGCGGTTGAGCGAGGTTACTTTTTCGGTTTCATCTGCTTCTATACGAATGCTCAATTCCACCTTGCCGCGTTCCAGGCGCTGGGCTATGAGGTTTCGCATTTCAAACTCCTTATCGCGAAAGGCATTGGGAAGGCGCACACTCGCATCGAGTTGTTTGCTGTTCAGCGATTTTATTTCTATCGAATATTTCCGGTTGTTGTAATCGGCTTCAGATTTACCAAAGCCTGTCATGGAACGCAACATATGTTCGTTTTTTTTGCTTTTCTTTGAGCTGCCGAAATTAGCAAATTATTTTGAACTATGATAAACACACTCATATTTGACCTCGATGGTCTGATAATCGATTCTGAACCATTTTGGAGAAAAGCCGAAATCGAAATTTTCGCCACCCAAGATATTCACCTCACCGACGACATGTGCAGACAGGTGATGGGGCTGCGGGTAGACGAGGTGGTGAAGTACTGGTTTTCGCATTTTGGTAAAAAAAACACATCGACCAACGATATCAAAAACCGCATAGTGAACAGGGTAAACGAGCTCATAGAACAAGAAGGCACTGCCCTGCCCGGAATAGTGCAATTGGTTGAGCTTGCTCACTCCATGCAGTTTAAAATGGCCATCGCTTCTTCATCGGACCTTGTGCTTATAGAAACTGCCACACGTGTGCTCAATCTCAATAAATATTTTCCCCTGCTTCACAGCGCCCAGTTTGAACAATACGGAAAACCGCATCCCGATATTTTCATACATACTGCCGAAAAACTGAATGCAGCTCCACAAGAATGCCTGGTACTGGAAGACTCTGTGAATGGCGTGATAGCAGCCAAAGCAGCCCGTATGAAAGTGATAGCCATTCCGGAAATGCATTTGCTCAACGACAAACGCTTTGGCATAGCCGATTTTGTGTTCGATTCGGCAGAAAAGATAAATCAAGACTTTTTGCAAAAAATTTGGAATGAATAAACGCTTGGGCTACTCGGTACTCATATCTACCAGCCGTTTGCGGTATTCCGACAATATTTTGGATTTGGAAAGAAAGCCCAGATAGCGGGAACCATCGAGTATAGGCAAGTTCCACGATGTGGTGCGGTTGAATTTATTCATTACCGTATCCATATTGTCGTCTATATACACTACTTCTTCCGGGAAAATAATCAGGTTTCGTATTTTCACTTTTTCGTACAAAGTAGGGTCGAACATGATGGAACGAATATCGTCGAGCAGCACTACCCCACGGAAAACTCCGTTGTAATCTACCACCGGAAAAATATTGCGTTTCGATTTTGAGACGGCTTTTACCAAATCGCGTAGGAAACCATCGGCAGGCACCGACTCAAAATCGGTTTCTATGAGCTCTTGCAGGTTCATGAAATTGAGTACCGCTTTATCCTTGTTGTGGGTGATGAGCTCCCCTTTCTTGGCAAGCTGAAAGGTGATGATGCCATGAGGCTGAAAATATTTGACGGTGATGTATGAAATGGTGGTAGCCAGCATCAATGGTGCAAATAGCTCGTAGCCTTGTGTAATTTCGGCTATCAGGAAAATTCCGGTGAGCGGAGCATGCAGTACCCCTGCCAATACTGCCGACATGCCCACTAGCGAAAAATTGATGGTGATGAGATGAATAAAAGGTTGCAACATATTGGCCGTATACGTAAAGAGCAATCCGAGTACTGCCCCGCAAAAGAGCGCCGGTGCAAAAATTCCGCCTATTCCGCCTGCTCCAATGGTAATGGAAGTGGCCAGGGGCTTGGATAGTATAAGTAGCAAAAGCACAAAAATAACTACGCCCGGCTGCCATTGGCTGAAACTTCCTGCGCTCATTTGGGTATAAGCCTGCCCGTTGTGCTCCAGTATCTCCTTTACGGTATTGAACCCTTCGCCATAGAGAGATGGGAAAAGAAAAATGAGCAATCCGAGCAAAACGGATCCCAGCGCCATGCGTTTCCAGTGATTGGTAATACCATCAAACCGGCTTTCCACCCAAATATAACTTCTTGTAAAATAAACAGAAACCAAACCAGCCAAAATACCAAGAAGTACATAAAACGGCAGTGCTGCAGCATTGAAAGGCTCTGTAACTTCAAACTTGAACATGATTTCGCTTTCAGCCAACAACTGCGTGGTGATGGTGCCTGTAACACTGGCCAGCAGAAGGGGAATAAGCGTAAAACGGGACAAATCGATGAGCAAAACTTCCAGCGCAAAAACCACCCCGGCTATGGGGGTATTGAATATGGCCGAAACCGCTCCAGTAGCTCCGCAAGCAAGCAACAGGGTTGTGTTTTTATAGTCGGTGCCCAGTATTTGCCCCAATGTAGAGCCAATGCTGGAACCACTAATGATTATGGGTGCTTCCAATCCGGCAGACCCGCCAAAACCAGCTGTAAACCAAGCGCCTATGATGGCAGAAAAACTGCGGTGTTTATCGAGTATGCTATTGCGTTTGGAAATGGCAAACAAAATGCCTGAAAGGCCAAATTTGCCCATATCGTTCACCAAGAACTTTCGAATAAGCATGGTAATAAAAAGCCCTATCGAGGGCAGAATAAAAATCCAGAAGGTATGGCTAGCAATGCCCAAATCTGTGGTTATCCAATCGCGCATTTTGAAAACGCCGGTGCGCAGAATGAGTGCTGCCAAGCCAGCTGCAAAACCTATGGCCATGCTCATAACCAGCATAAAACTGGGCATGCTTATCTGCTTGGCGCGCCAATGTAAAAATCCGTCCCATTCGGTAAGTCTGTGGCTCATCAGGCTATTATTTTATACAAATATAATCATTGTAAAATATTCATACGTCTAATTGTTCATTCCATTCAGAGGCAGTTTTACTGCCATTCCATTATACTAGTACAAACGTTTTAAATATGATATTTTTCATAGATTTTCTTGATTGGGAAATTAAAACTTTTACATTTGTAGTAAACAAAATTTGTATAATCTTCAAAATATTGATCAATGGAATTCAGCCTTACTGAAGAGCAGCTGATGATAAAGCAAGCTGCACGCGATTTTGCCCAGAACGAATTGTTTCCGGGTGTAATTGAGCGCGACGATAAAGCCATGAAACCTGAACTGCAAATAAAACGCATGGCAGAGCTTGGTTTTCTGGGTATGATGGTAGACCCAAAATATGGTGGAGGCGGTATGGATACCGTTTCTTACGTATTGGCTATGGAAGAAATATCGAAAGTAGATGCTGCCTGCTCTGTAGTGATGTCGGTAAACAACTCGCTGGTATGCTGGGGGTTGGAAACATATGGTTCCGAAGCCCAGAAACAAAAATACCTGACCAAACTGGCTAGTGGCGAGGTAATAGGTGCATTTGCCCTTTCTGAGCCCGAAGCAGGATCGGACGCTACCCGCCAACGCACTACTGCAGTTGATATGGGCGACTATTACCTGCTCAATGGTACAAAAAACTGGATAACCAATGGCTCGGATGCTACTTACTATCTGGTAATAGCTCACACCAATCCTGAGAAAAAACACCATGGCATAAATGCGTTGATTGTAGAGCGCGGTATGCCAGGCTTCACCATAGGTCCGGCAGAAAACAAAATGGGCATGCGTGCCTCACACACTCACTCTCTTATGTTTCAGGATGTGAAAGTTCCGAAGGAAAACCGCATAGGCGAAGATGGTTTTGGGTTCAAATTTGCCATGAATACCCTCAATGGGGGACGTATAGGCATAGCAGCACAAGCATTGGGCTTAGGTACAGGTGCACTCGAGCTATCTATCAAATACGCCAAAGAACGCAAAGCTTTTGGTAAACCCATAGCCGAACATCAGGCCATAGCATTCAAACTAGCCAACATAGAAGTGGAAATGGAAGCAGCACGCCTTTTAGTATTAAAAGCAGCCTGGCTGAAAGATCAGCATAAAGATTATACCAAGGCTGGTGCCATTGCTAAATATTTTGCATCGGAAGCTGCTATGCGTGCTACCACAGAAGCAGTGCAGATACACGGTGGATACGGTTATGTGAAAGATTTCCACGTAGAAAGGCTGATGCGCGATGCTAAACTGACCCAGATATACGAAGGAACTTCGGAAATTCAACAAATTGTGATTTCACGCGAAATACTGAAGTAAGTAGTTGATATACTGAAATATAACATTGCCATAGTTCATGGACTTTGGCAATGTTTTTTTGTGTGTACTTGATTGTATTTTACAGTTAGAAATAAAATAATCAAAGTGAAGAAATCTGCTCTTCAGATAGACCAGTAGCAACTGCAATATCCTTCATCGAAATACCATGTTGTTTCATGAAACGGGCACTTTCCAAAATCTTATCCTGTGCCATTTTTTCTCTCGATTCAGCTTCTTCTTTTTCCTTCCGAAGCTCCATTTTCTCCTTTAAATGCCTATATTCCTGATCGTCGAAAATCATGTCTATTTCCTCCTCTGCCTGCAGCTGTAGTCGGAATGAATCATCGAGAACCGGCGTTTGTAAGTAACGTGCAATCCCTTCAAATTCCTTCGGAACATCTTGTAAATCCAGAATATAATGATTCTCTGTAATCCAAGCCTGATTAAACAAAGCCAAAAACTGTTCGAGTTTAGTCACTCTTTTTTCGGGCAACCTGCGTATTTGTAAGATATGTGATCTGTGATTTAATTGGTTGATAAAATCACTTTCCAAGTGTAAGGGCTCCTTATTAATAGAGTTTACCACCTGATGATTGACGGTAACAGCCATATAAGGTATTTCATCCAGGTTGTATCCTAAAATGTAAATGGTAATGATAGGATATGATACTTTTCTGTCCTTTCCATCTGAATCTTTTTCAGATTCCGCTTTCATGTAATTACTTCCCAAATAATTGCGAAATCGAAGAATATCAGTTATATATTTCGATTTTTGCAATTCAATCAAGACAGTGTGTTTCGTGCCATCATTTTTCTTAATGGTAGCTTTAAAATCTAGCCTGAACAAAGTAAGTTGATGCTTATTATCGGGGAAAACCGTTTCTTGCTGGTTAAGTTTAAGCTCCTCAATTTCTTCATCAAGAATTACACTTATTACCTTTGTAGCCCAACGGTTGTTTTCCATCAGGTATTTAAACGCTTTGTCGTATAAAGGATTAATAATCTTCATCAAAACATGTGTTTATGCACAGATACAAAAATATGATGTAAAATGAATATTCGAATAGGATTGGACTATTCTGGTATGGCCACTTCGCTGGGGAAGAAATTTTTACGTACCCTTACTGTATTTCCATTGCCCTGAAATTCCATTTCGTCGAACAGAAACTGGCATATAAAAACACCACGTCCGTTGAGCTCATACAATCGGTCTTCCTGCAAGTTGCTTTGCATTTCCTGCCAATTGAAACCGTTGCCTTGGTCCATAATTATCCATTCACAATATTCTTCATTCATCAAAAAATGAACTGTCACTTCTCGTTCAGCCAGATTCTTGTTTTGAAGTTTTTTTTGTAAAAGCTCCTCAAACTCGCCATTCTGGCTGGCCAATTGTTTTTCAGGAGAGGTTATTTCGAGGTTACCATGTTCTACGGCGTTGGTGAGCAGCTCCATAAGCCCCAGTTCAATGCTTATTTTCTCATCATTTGAAAACAAATCGGCCGTTTCGCTGAGCAGAAAATCGACCACTTTAGGCATTGACCCATCTTCGCTTTTGAAATGCAGTTTCAACTCCCTTTTGCTTAGCCTGCCAGGTATTTCAGGGTTGCCTATACGGCGGTTTTTGATTATACGTTCGTACTTAGTAAGCAGCTCCAGCAACTCGTTTTGGCGAATAGGTTTTTTGATGTAATTATTGGCGCCCAAATGAAAAGCCCTGATGGCATATTCTTCGGTACTGAAGGCGGTGAGCATCACAAAAATGCTGTTAGATTTTCGAGAACGGACGGTTTCCAACAGTTCAAGCCCATCCATTACAGGCATTTGTATATCGCAAAGTATGAGTTCAGGTTTGAAATCTACATAAATATCAAGAGCCTCACTGCCATTTACAGCAATTCGGTAATCATGTCCTTCCATTTCTATGGCATTGCGGAGGTACTCTCTCGATGCCAAATCATCTTCAACTATCAGTATTTTCATGATTTGTGCTTAATGCATTCCTTTCAACACATTGCAAAGATAATCAATGAGCAGATTTATTTACTCAATTGTTAAAAAGATTTTACTCAAAGTTTCTTAATCATTTTTACGGTCACACTCTTAGTGGTTTTATTGTATACCCAGTCGTAAAGCACTATGGTGAGTGTTTTGTTGAGCGCATCTGCAGGCATTTCTACTGTGAGTTTGTCGTATTTACTATCATATTCAGTCATTAACCAAGTATCGCCTACATATGCATGATATTCAGATAGTCCGGTAGACGAATCACCTATAATAAAATCTGCGACTAATTTATTATTTACCCATCGCACATTGTTGAGATATTTAATATTGGGAGGTATGGTATCTATGAGTAAAGTAAACTCTCCGCCAGTATTAGGTTTGCCTACACACATATTGTTGGGGTGAAATGCGGTTCGGAAGTTTTTATGACTGGTTCTTTCGTGCAAATATACTTTGCTGCTGTATTTTACCCATTTTTCGTTCAAACGCAATCCCAGGCTAAACGTATTGTTCATAGGAATTTCTTTTGACATAAACCATAATTTATCGGAAATCGCATCTTCATGCATTTTTTTTAACAAAATATCCGATTTGGAGGGATAATATATTGTCCCATTTGTCATAGAAATGGTATAGTTTACATTTTCAAAGTGGTAGTTTGAATCAGGGTGCAAATATTCATCCCAATCCAAAGGGGTCTCTGGGATGATATTTTTTACATTTATCTGAAAATTACATTCCGATTTATTTCCTGCCACATCGTATACCACCATTTTTATGCGGTAGTTGGTAGCCATTTGGGGATGAAGAATGCCGTATTGCGAAGCTTTCACGTTGGGGATTTGCAAATAAGGCGACGAAAACAATAAATTTATCTTTCTTCGTGCAGTTCGGTATGCGCCCAGGTCTTTCATGGCGTTCACCTTGCGGTAATCGTCGAACGAAATGCTATCGTACACCAATTCATATCTTAGGCTATCGTTTACGAAAAGCTGCCATTTGTATGGATTTAAGTCCTTTGAAGAGTTATCCACCATGTCCCAAGCCACTATTCCAAAACCAATTTTACCGCTACATGAATTAAGGCTTATCAGCGACGGAGCTTTGTGATTAGCGGTAGATGTAGCCGAAAATGCACTAAGCTGTTTATATTCATACGTTTCAGACACATCATACACGGAAATTGAAGAAATAACCGGCTTGGTTTTATCAGCAGGGGCGTAAGCATAGTTCCACACCTGAAGGGCCTTGGCGGTAGCGTAATCACGAATTTCGAAGTGCAAATGAGGTGCATAACTTCGCCCTGTGTTTCCGGAAAGACCTATTACTTCGCCTCTTTTCACTTTCAAAACATCAGGGGCTAAATAAATTTCAACATCAGCCATTTGTGCCTGATAGCACCATTTCATCAGTTCTGCCCAAATAGGTTCGCTCATTTGCTGCAAATGTGCGTATACCGACTCACGTCCATCGTAGTGAGCTATATAAACCACTTTTCCATATCCATAACCCGAAATCTTGATACGAGAAACAAAACCGGAATCAATGGCATAAACCTTCAGTCCATTTTTACCGTAAGTAGAAAAGTCGAGTCCCGTATGAAAATGATCCGGACGAATCTCACCTACTAAGCTTGAAACGGCGGAAATTTCGCCCAAGGGCGGAAAATAATTGGATTGTTGCGCGCTCAGAATATTTGCAAAAATGGCAAAGAACAAAAGATTAAAGTAAAAGATAAGGTATTTAAATTCAAGCATCATAATATCAGATTTAAAAAAAGTAATGAACCTTAAAATTGGGTAAAATAGACTTGCACCCAAACAAAATTTCGTTATATTTGTGCGATAAATTAAACAAAAAAGAATCGTAAATTTTCTTTAGAATAAAAAAGTTATTAACTTTGTATTAATTCGATACCGGAATGAATGAAAAATTGGACATAATTCTTAAGTTGCGAGAAGAAATGCTGGTACTAATGAACGCATACCGGGAAGAAAAGTTGGAAAAAGCCCAGTTTTTGGACAAATACAACGAGTTGAATGAAGAACTGAAGAAAAAAGACGAAATAATAGCTGAACTACAAAAAAAATACGAAACACTTAAATTTGCCAAAACGCTTGAAACAACTGCAAAAGACAAGCAGCATGCCAAGCTCAAGATAAACCAGATTGTGCGGGAAATAGATAAGTGCCTGGCGCTACTCAATAAATAGAAAGACTTACGAGTCAATTAAAATAAAATGGACGACAGACTTAACATAACAGTTGTAATTGAAGACCGGAAATACCCGATGACTATCGAAGCTTCTGAGAAAGAAGAAGAGAAAATCAGAAGGGCTGTAAAAGAAGTGAACAACCTGATAAATTCTTATAAAAATAAGTATGTACACCACGATGCTCAGGATGCATTGGCTATGACCATACTCACCATTATGAGAAAACTACTGACATGTGAAGAAAACCAGAGTAAAGAATTAATTGAACACATAAGTACTTTGTACAGCGAAGTGAAAAGTTTTAATACTGAGCAAGTACGCTAGACATACTTTATACAAGAAAACGTTCTTTGAATATATAATTTTGCCCGCATTATTGCTATAAAGCGACTGAAAACTCAACACTAATAAACACATTGGTGCGAAGCTTTGGTTTACGTAGGACAGGCCTCAACCTCTTGTAGGTTCTCTTCATTGAGACAGTGGAAGTTCGAAATTTTCCGGTTCGTGCCGCCCATGCTTGTAGGGGTTTTCTCAAGCTCGTACTTATTGTCAATGATGCGGGTTTTTTATTAACCTTAATTGTAATTTTTTATATGATAATCGAGATAGTAATTGGTGTGGCCTCCTTCATGTCAGGCGGTACACTTCTATATGTTTTCAGGCACCGTTCTTTCATCAAAAGAAGTGCCCAAGTACTCCGCGATGCTGAAGCCGAAGGCGAAGTAATCAAAAAAGATAAGATTCTGCAGGCAAAAGAAAAATTCCTGCAACTAAAATCTGAACACGAAAAGGCTGCAAATGAGAAAAATAACAGACTAAACCAGTTCGAAAATAAACTCAAACAAAGAGAAGCTACACTCAACCAACGCCAATCAGACCAAGCCAAGAAACAAAAAGAACTTGATACACGTGCTACTGAACTAGATACCCTAAAAGCTACTTTCGAACAGCAAACGTTGACGTACCAGTCAAAACAAGAAGAACTTGAGAAACTGCATTTACAACAAGTTGAAAAACTCGAAGCCATTGCAGGTATGAGTGGCGAAGACGCCAAAAACCAGTTGATTGAAAGCATGAAAGAAGAGGCAAAAGCTCAAGCTATTACCAATATAAGTGAGATAGTTGAAGAAGCCAAACTCAATGCACAAAAAGAAGCCCGCCGCATAGTAATGCAAACCATTCAGCGAGTAGGTACCGAAACAGCTATTGAAAATGCAGTAACCGTTTTTCATATTGACTCCGACGAGATAAAAGGCCGCATCATAGGCCGCGAGGGTAGAAACATTCGTGCGCTTGAAGCTGCTACCGGTATTGAAATCATTGTAGATGATACCCCAGAAGCCATTGTTTTGAGCGGTTTCGACCCTGTACGACGTGAAATAGCCCGTTTGGCTTTGCACCAATTGGTTACCGACGGTCGTATACACCCTGCCCGCATTGAAGAAGTAGTGCAGAAGGTCGAAAAACAAGTGGAAGAAGAGATTCTGGAAGTAGGAAAACGTACTACCATAGACCTGGGTATACATGGTATGCATACTGAGCTTATCCGCTTGGTTGGTAAAATGAAATACCGCTCATCATACGGACAAAACCTGCTGCAGCACTCTCGCGAAGTGGCAAACCTTTGTGCCATCATGGCATCGGAACTTGGTCTGAACTCGAAACTTGCCAAACGTGCCGGTCTGCTGCACGATATAGGTAAAGTTTCGGATGAGCAACCTGAATTGCCACATGCCATATTGGGTATGAAACTGGCTGAAAAATATAAGGAAAAACCTGAAATTTGCAACGCCATTGGTTCTCACCACGACGAGGTGGAAATGACTACCCTACTGGCTCCGATTGTACAAGTGTGCGACGCCATCAGTGGTGCTCGTCCGGGTGCTCGACGCGAGGTAGCCGAGGCTTATGTAAAACGTCTGAAAGACTTGGAAGCATTGGCTCAGTCGTACCCGGGCGTACTCAAAACCTACGCTGTACAAGCTGGTAGAGAGTTGCGCGTGATTGTGGGTAGCGAAAAACTTTCGGACAAAGAAGCTGAAAATCTTTCGTATGATATAGCTCGCCGCATTCAGACCGAGATGACTTACCCGGGACAAGTGAAAATAACCGTAATACGCGAAACCAGAGCTGTAAGCTTTGCTAAGTAACTCTTTGAATACAAAATATAAGCCTGGGTATCATGTACTCGGGCTTTTTTGTTTTATTTTCTCGCAGATTTCGCCGTTTCACCCACAGATTTCCACAGATTTTTTTTGATTACTTCTGCGAGAATCTGCGCTAAAAATCTGCGCTAATCAGCGAGAAAGAAAAAATATATCTCCGTCCTATTTCTTCTTCTTCATTTCGTTTTTCATAGCCTCCTTATCCAAATTCTCGGCTACTCTGAATTGTACTATACGGGATATCAAATCGTACGGAATAGGCTTGTTTGCCGGAAACTGAATGGCTCCTTTTGATGTGTTGTATGCATGAAGTTCTTCTTCGAAATGGCTTACTCCAGATGGCCCCGGATAAAATCCATAATGTTTCTGAGCTACAGCAAAATGCACCAAATTGCCGTACAAAAAGAATGTAGGCATTCCATAGCTCATTTTCTCAGTAGCTTCGGGGGCAGCCATTTGAATGGTACCTCTTATGGTTTCAAGTATTTCACGCATTTCTGCGGGAAACCCTGCTATATACTCATCTATATTACGAGTTTGATCTTGTTTCATCTGCATTTTAAAATGGGTTTATCAATTATTTGCAAATGCTTCTTCTAGCATCGCTATCTCTAGTTTTTTCATCTCTAAAAATGTCCTTGTTACAGCAGCAGCTTTTGCAGGAATGCCGCAAGATAGCATTTCGTGTAAACAAACAGGAACTACCTGCCACGAAACTCCGAATCTGTCTTTCAACCAGCCACATTGCCCTTCTTCTCCCCCTTCGCATAGCTTTTCCCAGTAGTAATCCACCTCCGTCTGATTTGCACATTGTATAACCAAGGATATGGCTTCGTTGAATTTGAAAACAGGGCCGCCATTTAATCCCATGAACTCATTTCCGGATAGGTTAAAAGACACGGTAAGCACTGTACCTTCGATTTGTTGATGTTGTTGGTATCCACCACTGTTATAGTAAGTTATATTTCCAACTTTTGAATCTGGAAAAACTGAAGTATAGAAACGGGCAGCCTGTTCTGCCTGATTGTTGAACCATAAGCAAGTACTGAGTTTTGGCAGAGAAATATTCATATTCAATTCCATTAAAAAGTTGCTCTCAAATTAAAAATATTTTAGATATGAAGCATTCAAAATACATGTTTATTTATATTTTTGTTTAATGACTGTTGCGAAACAATACCCATTTTTATAGAATAAAAGAAACACATTCAACAAATCATAACCATGACCACAGTAAACATATACTTAAACTACAAAGGCAATTGCGAAGAAGCATTCCAATTTTACAAATCAGTATTTGGTGGTGAATTTGCTTCGCTCAGCCGTTTTAGTGAAATGCCGCCTATGGAAGGAATGCCGCCATTGAACCCAATCTATGCAAGCCAAATAATGCATGTGAGCCTTCCCATAAGCGCAGAAACTACACTCATGGGAAGTGATGTGGGTGAATTTTACGAGGCACAGTTTGTGCAGGGTAACAATTTTACCATTTCTATACATCCGGAAACGAAAGAAGAAGCGGACAGAATATTTAATGAACTCTCAAAGGGCGGAACCGTAACCATGCCATTGAATATGACATTCTGGAATGCCTATTTTGGCATGTTTACCGATAAGTTTGGTATAAACTGGATGATAAATACTGAACTGGCTCACCAGGAATAATTTGCTCATAATTTCAAAAAAAAAGCCAATGCAAAAGTATTTTCATTGGCTTTTAATTTTGAATTACTAATTTTTCAGTTCATTCGAAACAAGCCATACTTTGCCATACACCACAACGCTCTAAAGCCATCTTTCCAATTTATTTTTTTACCTTCGTCGTAGGTTCTTCCATAATATGAAATACCTACCTCATAAATCCTGATTTTTGGAATTCTTGCAATTTTAGCGGTTACCTCAGGTTCGAATCCAAAACGATTTTCTTTAAGTTTTATCTCTTGTATGATATTGGTTTTAAACATTTTGTAACATGTTTCCATATCGGTAAGATTTAGGTTAGTAAGCATATTGGAAATAAAAGTAAGAAGCTTATTTCCAATGGTATGCCAGAAGAATAGAACCCTATGCGGATTTCCACCGGCAAAGCGCGACCCATAAACCACATCGGCAAAACCATCGAGTATGGGTTTTAGCAGTATATTGTATTCTTGTGGATCGTATTCCAAGTCGGCATCCTGAATGATCAGATAATCGCCGTTGGCACTGGCTATTCCAGCTCGCAGTGCAGCCCCTTTGCCCTGGTTTACGTCAAAACTCAGATAACGTATGCGCAAATCATTGTTTTCGGCAATAAATTTTTGAATAGCTTCTTCGGTTTTATCTTTTGAACAATCGTTTACTATTATTACCTCCTTTTCGATATCGGAAAGCAGTTTTACTTCTTTTATTTTATTTAAAATCAGATGAATAGTATTTGCCTCATTGTAGGCAGGGATAATGATGGATAATATTTTCATGAAAAGAATGCTATGCGAGTTTTAATTTTTTACTAATAAATAATTGGTTCTAAGAACTTTGCTACGTGTGGCAGCATTCAGAAACTTGATATTGAATTTGCTAACCGAAAAATGTGGGTACGATTTTACAATCTTATAATCGAGTTTCTGCACTTGTAGCATTTCTTCCATATCTTTTTGAGTGGCAAATATATATGTACCGCTCGGATAAATCGGCAATGAATCTGAATTGGCTTCGGGCACTATCCGTCGGGCATAAAAATCGAGACTATTGGATTCTGTATTCAACCACATAAACTTATCAGGTGGTATATTCATTTTTAGTATTTCACGCCCTACTACACTACTACTCTGATATTGAAGCATATTGGGATATACATGCATTGAAAAAACAAACCCAAGTGCTACTGCAGTAATCAAAGTGGGCAAAACCGTTTTATGGAGTTCATCTTTGGTATTAATAAGACTATATACAAACACCACAAACAATCCGATTGGCACTAAAATCACCAACCAATTGTTTTGAAAAGCAAATGCAAATAACATGAAAATGGCGACGTACAAAATGAAGAGTACTCCATTTTGCACTTTTCGCCATATTACCGCCCATTTTGCATAACTTGTAAAATGCTCGTGCAAAAATACAGCAGTAAGAATGGCTGCAAAGGGAAATAACGAAAAGATATAATGCGGCAACTTGTAATTCGACATAGAAAGCATAAGGAATCCAAGCACAAAGCCACCCATGGTCAGAAATTCTTGTTGAGGTTCAGCTTTGAATCGTATTTTCCACAATTGATAAAACTTGTATACGAGAGCCGGAATGAAGAAAAGAATCCAGGGCAAAAAATCGAGAAGAATAGAATGGAAAAAAAAGAAAAATCCGGCATGATTGTTCCAATATATTTCTCCGGTAATACGTCCAAAACTTTGTGTCCAATAAAAAAAACGAACTCCCGAAGGGCCTTGCAAGCCATACACGGTTTTTTCGGGGTGCATATCAAATTGGGTATACAGGCCGTAGGTCATAGGAGCTAAAACCACTGCTATAGTCAGAAGCATCAAAATCCACTGCCAGCGGAATATATCACTCCACTTTCTTTTCAGAAGCAAATCTGAGCCTATAGCTATTGCCACAATCACTATTCCAAAAGGGCCTTTGGCAAGCATCGCAGCAGCCACTCCCAAAGAACCTAAAAACAGATTTATATATTTCTTTTCGTGAATAAAAACAGAAATCTGCCAAACTGCAAATATCACAAAACCGGTAAGCAAGCCATCGGTGCGTACATCGTTGGTCATGAGGTAAAAACCGTGGGTGGTGCCCAGTATGGCTGCTGCCAGCAATGCACTCCGCTGGTTGTACCAATATTTGGTGAAATGATAAGTAGAAAATAATGCCAAAAGCAAAACCAGAAAAGCAGGAAATTTGTACCCAAAATTATTAATACCAAACACTTGCATAGAAGCAGAAGCCAGCCAGAACAGCAAAGGAGGTTTGTCCAAATAATCTTCCCCCCGATGATATACATGTAGGTAATTGCCAGTTTCGAGCATTTCACGCGATATGGAGGCATATTGAGCCGCATCTACATCCATCACATCTATTTGCATGAATGCCAGATATATAATACCTATAGCTGTGAAAAGTATGTAATATGGATTTTTGAAAAAACGAATAATTGAATCAAACATCTCTCAAATATTTTAGCCTGCAAAATTAGGCAATTAGCCTGCATTATATATACTAAGTCGTGAAATAATTGTTTCATTCTTGTACTTCGTAAAAGTGAGTGTAAAATCATTTTTACTTACTAGGCTATAATCCAGCTAGATAATTTTCTATAAACAATCTTTGTAATGTTCCGTATTCATCCAAAAATAATTATGTTAACATTTCTTAGTGTTTTTTCCACTTCAACAATAAGCTATGAAGTAAGTTCTTAACTATTTTTAGACTGTAATACAAAGCATAAAGAAAGAACTCTCTATTTATGAATAAGCTAAAACACATTCTCAGCATCATTCTAAAATCTCTTATATATATTATTACATTACTCATTATTATTATACTAATTCCGGCATGTCCGCTTATTGTTTCAAAGCCAGATACTAAAACAATAGCACAACGCATAGAATCGTTTCCAAGCGGACAATTACCTGTAGAAAAACCTATCACAATATATTGGAATGAGAATCTGGTGCCTTTCATTGAAGCAGAAACCGATGAAGATGGTGCATTTGCGCTAGGTCTTGTAAATGCACACCTAAGACTAGGGCAAATGGAACTTTTTAGAATGATATATCAGGGCAGAACAGCAGAAATGGCCGGTCCTTGGCTTGCGGATATTGATGCTGCCCTTCGAACCATTCAATTCGACCGCAATGTAGACGAGATGATTCGCCTTCAGACTGATAAAACACGCCTCTGGGTAGAAAATTATGTCAGGGGGATTAACTATTATAAAAGTTTAAAATACGATGCCCCTTTTGAAGACGAATTTTTGAATCTTGATACTTCTGCATGGACAGTGCACGATGTATACGGGGTAGCTCGCTTGCTCTCTGCCGATTTGACATGGGGTGTATATGCACAATTCCTTAGTATATCCAAAGAAAAAGATTGGGAAAAGTTATGGGCAGAATATCTGAAATTTGGCCAAAAATCTATCCCCTCATACCCCACCGGTGGGTTTAATGGGATGATGAAACTGATAGATGAAATATCAAAATCTGGTAGCAATTCGCTTGTAGTTGGCTCACAAAAAACTTCTACCGGGGGTGCACTCATGGCCAATGACCCGCATCTGGGTATTTTTACACCCAATATGTGGATTATGGTGGGATACAAAACACCTTCCTATCATCTGGTAGGCTTTCAGATTCCCGGAATACCTTTTGTAGGAGTCGGCAGAAACATGAACATTGCCTGGGGTGGTACCAATATGCGATCTATTTCTTCACACCTGATTGAGCCTGATTCTGCAGCCCTTTTGGAAGTTGAGATGCGGACTGAACGTATACATACACGCTGGTGGTTCGACAAGGAAATACAAATACGTACCACCAAATATGGACCTATTATTTCTGATTTAAAAATGTTTGAATCCAACAATCAGATCGTGGCACTTCAGTGGCTTGGGCACGACTCTTCAAACGAACTGGAATGCTTTTTAGCAGCCAACCGTGCCTCCGACTTCCAACAGTTTAGAGATGCTTTCAAAGAATACAAAGTATCAGGACAAGCAATGACATATGCCGATAATAAAGGCAATATTGGCGAAGTTCTTGCCTATGCTCAGCCTTTGCTCACTGATAACAATTCCTATACACAGCTCATTAAATCATTTGACAATTCAGTTGTAAGTGTGCGGAGTTCCTACCAACTTCCTTTTGCATATAATCCACCTGCTGGTTTCATAGCTTCCGCCAATAATATGCCATTTGAAACCGATATTCCAATTGCTTTAGAATATTCGGGATACAACCGCATGAAGCGTATGGCGGATATTTGCACAAACTCCGACTCCATAAGCATAGAAACACTTAAAGTGTTGCAAACTGACGTTTGGTCTGACATATCTTTGGTGCTTAGAGACTCTCTTTTGCATGTGGTAAATAACCAAACAACACAGATTGAAAAATCTTTTCCTGAAATGTGGAAAGAGTTCACAACTTTCAATGGCGAATTTCACAAAGACTCACGCGCTGCACTTGTATTTTTCATGGTTATGTATCAGCTCACTACCGATTTATTGCCCCTGCACTATACCAGCGAAGCATATATAAAACTGATGAAAAATGATAATAATTGGCTCAAAGCAATGGAGGCCATAATAAGCAAATCTGATGCAAAAACTTTAGCTGCTCAATTGTATACTGCTTTCAAAAAAGCTCAGAAAGACACTGATAATCATAGAGTATGGGGCGATGTGCACCGCCTTGAAATTGGTCCGTTTATCTCCAGAATTCCTGTATTAGGTAAAAAGTTTGTAAAAAACGAAATGCCTGCTAGTGGAACTACAAATACGCTTATGAAAACAGCGCATGAGTTTACTAATGAAATAAACAGTACATATTATGGCTCTTGCTCTCGTCACATAAGCGACCTAACAGACCCTGATGCAAATTGGTTCCTACTTTTAGGAGGTCAGGACGGCGATATTGGTAGTGCAGCAAATGCCGATCAAATTGAACTCTGGGAAAAAGGTGATTATATACAAATGCCCTTGCAACTGGAAACTGTACGCAAATTATACAATTTCCATGTTACAAGGTTTATTCCTGCAAATTAATAAACTCGTCAGAGGTTTAAATTATCCCTATTTTATCAGAACAAATTTTAAAATTTAAGATATAATGGAACACCCATACCTGCCCTTATTGTGAATTCGGTATTTGTGTATGCAGCACATGGGTGTTTCAAACAATATAATATATTATCTTCTTAAATATCAGAGTAAATCACTCGCTAAATCGGCCAATGCACTGCGCTCGCCTTTCATCAGGTTTACATGTGAAAATATGCTTTGTCCCTTCATTTTATCGGTAAGGTAACTAAGTCCATTGGATTTGGTATCCAGATACGGGCTATCTATTTGGTAAATGTCGCCAGTGAAAACAAATTTGGTGCCTTCTCCTGCTCGAGTGATGATGGTTTTAATCTCATGTGGGGTCAGGTTCTGGGCTTCGTCTACTATAAAGAAAATATTAGACAAACTGCGCCCCCGTATGTAAGCCAAAGGCGAAATTACAAGCTTTTCTTCTTTCAGCAGTTCATCGAGCTTATGAAACTCTTTGCTTTGTGGACCGAAACGGTGCTTTATTACATTCAGGTTGTCGAAAAGCGGTTGCATGTATGGTCCTACTTTCTCGCTAGCATCGCCGGGCAAATAGCCCAAATCCTTGTTTCCCAAAGCCACTATGGGGCGTGCAAGAAATATTTGATCGTAATCACGCCTTTGTTCTATGGCGGCAGCCAATGACAAAAGGGTTTTCCCGGTTCCAGCTTTTCCGGTAATGGAAACTAGCTGAATATTTGGGTTTAGCAGGGCATTGAGGGCAAAAGTCTGTTCTGCGTTACGTGGTGTGATACCATAAGCCGTTTGTTTTTCAACTCGCTCAATCTTTCCGCTAAGCGGATTGTTGTATGCCAAAGCACTGGCATTGTTTCCTTTCATGATGAAGTATTGGTTGGACTCAAGTTTGAATTCCAACTCAAGGTCCTCGGGACGTACATTGCTGGTTTCCTGATAAAGTTGGTTTATGATGCCATCATCTATGCTATCGAAAGTTCTGAAACCCTTGTACAAATTTTCCACGTTGCGCACCTGTCCGGTTTTCAGGTCCTGAGCAACTATACCCAACGATTTGGCCTTCATGCGCAGATTTATATCTTGTGTAACCAGTATAACCGGACGGTCGCGGTATTTATACCTCAGATAGTCAGTAATGGCCAATATTCGGTGATCGGGAGTATCTTCGGAAAACGATTTTTCCATTTCATTTGAGAAAGCTTTCCCGGTTTCTATGAATAATAATCCTTTGCCCTCACCCAAAGATATGCCTTCCGCAAACAAAGCTTCTCCTGCTATTTTGTCGAGCTCACGCATAAACTCTCGCGCATGAAAATTGATATCGTCGTTGCCTTTTTTAAATTTATCCAACTCTTCGAGCACTACAATCGGAAGAACAACATCATTCTCTTCAAATGCGTGTATCGACTTGTAATCGTGCAATATGATATTGGTATCTAAAACAAAAACCTTCTTGTTATGTTCCATACATCGGAAATATTTTGATTTTACATACTAAATTTACTCATTTCTCAATTAAAAAACATGCATTTTTGGTATATTTATTTAGTAAGATGAATTATATAGAAACAGTTCAATATCTATTTAACCAATTGCCCATGTTTCAGCGCATTGGGGCTGCAGCATATAAAGCCGGGCTTGACAATACAATGGCGATGGATTTGTATTTTGATCATCCTCATCGCAAGTTCAAAACCATACACGTAGCCGGAACCAACGGAAAAGGCTCAACTTCACATTCATTGGCTGCAGTGCTACAAAAAGCAGGATACAAAACCGGTTTGTACACTTCACCTCATTTGCTCGATTTCAGGGAACGAATTCGTGTAAACGGCCAAATGATAAGCGAACAGTTTGTAATTAATTTCGTTGATTTGCACAAATCATTCTTTGAAAAACTGCAACCTTCATTTTTTGAACTTACGGTAGCTCTGGCATTCGAGTATTTTGCGCACGAGCAGGTAGATGTGGCTGTGATAGAGGTCGGCATGGGTGGTCGCCTAGATAGTACCAATATCATATCCCCACTTGTTTCGGTCATTACTAATATCAGCCTCGATCATACCCAGTTCTTGGGTGAAAGCCTAGCCAAAATAGCTGCTGAAAAAGGGGGGATAATAAAAGAAAATATTCCTGTGGTAATTGGTCAAAGACACCCCGAAACCATCCCGGTTTTTAATCTCATTGCTGAAAACCTAGATGCTCCATTGATCCAGGCTGAAGATATTTATACCTGCAACACAAGCACCATGTTGCCAAACGGGAAACAGCAATTTTATATTGAAAAAAATGCTGAGCCCGCATACCCGGGGCTTGCCTCTGACCTTGCCGGCATGGTACAACGCATGAATATTTGTACCATACTAACCACACTCGACATGCTCATAAACAAAGGACTAGAAATCACCGAAGAAGCAATTCTGACTGGCATATCTGAGACAGCAAAGCTCACTGGCTTACGTGGCAGGTGGGAGATGATACATGCCAATCCTAAGATAATCTGCGATACAGGGCACAACCAAGATGGAATAAGTCATACCATGCAACAGCTCAAGCATACACCCTACCGCAAGTTACATATGGTATTTGGTATGGTATCCGATAAAAGTCCACATGCAGTATTGCAATTACTTCCTACCGATGCTATATATTACCTAACACGTGCTTCTATACCACGAGCCATGCCGGTAGACGAGCTCGAAAAATGTGCATCTGCTTACCTACCCAACAGACATTTGTACCTCACGGTAAAAGATGCACTGCAAGCAGCCATGCAAGAAGCCCAGCCTAATGATGTGATTTTTGTAGGTGGAAGCACCTTTGTGGTGGCCGATGCCCTTGAATACTGGGAAAATGCTAAAATTAAATGATTGAATTTCAATACAAAGAAAAATTCTTGTATTTTTTTTAGAAAAAAGTGTGAAAATAATTTGCTGAAGTTATTTTCCTGCTTATCTTCGCATCGCTTTTCAAAGGAACAGCAAAACAAAAAACAGATTGGGAGTTTAGCTCAGCCGGTTCAGAGCATCTGCCTTACAAGCAGAGGGTCGGGGGTTCGAATCCCTCAACTCCCACACATAAAACATCAAGCTTCGCACATGCGAGGCTTTTTTGTTTATAGGGTCTTCCGTGTATGGTGTTTAGTGAATCAATATTAGAAGAATTAACCGTCGCAATTGCCATTTCAACAAAGTTCGTAGACCACCATATTCAAATTCCGGATAGTAATAAAGCATATTCGAACGATTCACTTACCAAGCCCTGTACAAATGCGACAAGTAATAAATGGTTTTAAATAAATCTCGAACTGAAATACTTTCTAATTTATTAGATGACTTTCAGGTGAATTGACTAGCTGCGGTAAACTTATAGAATACGTAATTTTAATATTATTATTCATCTGCAATGTTTTCCAGACATCTGGGTCTTGTGTGCCTAGCTTGTTAATTGCCCCACTCCAAACAGATATTTTTTCTGACTGATTTTTACCATCGTAGTCCATCAGCATTATATTCACTTCCTGCGTGTTGTCGGTAAAATACAGACGTACTTCGCCAGGCTTGTCATATGCCCGCACATTGCGCATAAGGGGCGAACGATAATATACTCCATTGAACTGAGGGTACAATACTTGCCAAAACATATCTGCAGTACCTTTTTGACCTGCCAGATTGAAATCTACCTTCAACGTACTTGTAGACTCGAAAGACAGTACTTTGAGGGTTTGCATGTAAATGGGTGGTATATCGATTTCAAATTGAATTTCGGCCCATATAAATGGCAGTGATTTATTTATAAGTACTTTTTCGATATTCGCCCGACGGGTCTCTTCTATAGCTCGGTTAAACTCTTGTTGGTATATGAATAGTTTAAATTTCTGCCGGCCGGCAGGTACATTTCTAAATAACATTTTTGGAAGTGTAATAGCTGTCTTATGTATAGGGGCAATTCGTTTTCGTCCGAGTTCAGTAAAATATAAGAAACCATGTTGGGTAAACATTTCACCCAGAAATAACTTATTGAACTGATAATCTGCTACAAGAAGCCTGTCGTTGTAATACAATTTATAGTTAAAATAACCTGCATTTATTAGTTTTCGGTACAAAGAGTCAGTTTTTGAGTCGGAACCTGCTTTATCATTTACAGAGAATTTTATTTCAACAAGTTCCGGTTTGTCTTCTATACTGAGGTCAATTACTTCGGGGTCAAACATCTCAGAGCTTCGGTATATATCATACTGGCGAGCAAGCTTGGCGGTAGCTCCCGTATGTATATGTTTCATTTTCAATACTTGTCCGTCAATACTGAGTTCAAATTTGTCTACAATTTTATCGTTCCAAAACAACAAATAGTCACTATTGGGCTGTTTTCCGGGCAAAAGAGTGAAATACTTGTACATATGATGTCCAACTACTGTGCCATCAATGTTTAATTGCATGGTAGCATCGAAGCCACAATTTTGACATACAGGTGTATAGGTGCCTGCAAGAAATATTCTATTGACCGCCAATTGCACATTTTGCACAGTAAGTATATCACCTTGCATCAGGTTGCGTATTTTAAAAAAACGTGTGCTTTCTATCAGTTGTCCTTGTGGGTTGTATTTGTTGAGTACCAAAAAAGTATCGCGTTGCGCTATTTTATACAAAATGAGCCATTTACCATCGTAACTTATTGTTTGCATGGTTGGCAAAAACGTATAGCCGTTTTTGTGAAAAGTAAGATTGGCAGTATCTACTTTATTAAACTCGCTTCCCAACAATATTTGTACAGTATCCGCGAGCAATTTTTCGGGAATTATAATGGTTGAAATGCTGCTTTCAGCAGCGGAAACGAGCGAAGGCAGACCTTTTTCGTGCAATTTTTGTAAATAGTTAACAGAAACCCAAGCACCATCTATAAATGGCTGAAGCAAAGAACGGTTTTCGTTTGCACTCAATGTATTTTTTATGACTACGTATTCTTCAGATTTCTCAGTGCCTGATTTTTTGAAACAAGCAGTTATACTAATCAATAGCAAGATTATAAAACTAAAGTTGCATAAATACTTATTTGCTTTGCAATACATGGCAGTATGAGATTAATTTCAGTAATTTTTATCATTAGTAAATGTAAATAAAAACGGGTTAGAAAGCATATTTCCAACCCAACGATAAAGGAATTATCTCAATTATTATTTAATATTGTCAAACCAGTTGTCTTCGCGTTTAAACTCAAGACCTTCAAAAATAGATGAACGAATATTTATGCGGAAGAAATAGCTCTTTCTCAAACCAAATGGTACAACCTGAAACTGCAATTCCCAGCAATGCAAATCGCGGGATAGGTTTATGCTTGTGGTCGTAAATTTCTTAGCCATAAAATCATATCCTGAAGTTGCTGAAATTTTCCATTTAGGAGTAATAGATACATTACCTGAAAAACGCATACTTTGGGTAATTGTGGTCTTGAATTCCTTTTTTGTGACATCCCATGATGTTTTATTTATATTCAGCATATAATCGCCACGCACACTCCACGGAATTTTGTATTTGATGTATCCATACTCATCATACATACCACCAGAACTGCCATCCGATGATTTACTCCCTTTATCATCTTTGCTCTGCCCCAGTTTGTTAAAAAAATCGGATCCTATACCTCCTCCTACCGACCAATTTGCATTGGCAAATCTTGCTAAACGTCCATTAGTATTCAGTTCATAGGCATTGTAGCTTCGCCCCAAGGAATCGGTGGCGTAAGGTGCAAAGGTGGCACTCATATTCAATGTAATCATTTCAAAAAGAGTAGTTCCCCCATTCATTGATATTGGCGCCAAATTCATGGAATCTGCTGCCAGATTGTACGATGTGGTCAGTCCAAACCTTTCAAGAATGATGATTTTACGAAGTCCAGTGGTATCTTTATTAGATTTCACCTTCATTTCCAGATTGTTTCCAAGCGAAAATCCTATAGAACCACTTCTGCCGCGCGGCGCTGAGCCATACAAGGCCCCATCGAAATAGCTGTATATACTACCCACTGTATCGGTATTACTCAGGTAATATTTATCGTAATAATTATATCTGGGATCGCTGAAATCTGGTGTATAACTAAATGAAACAGAAGGTGTAACTACATGCCTGATAGCTTGTACTTTACTGTCTTTTTTGAACGTAAACATCCCATATAGTTTGGTAGAAAATGGAACCCCAAATGAAAAATCATACACATGGCGCAAACCTGAAATGGTATCAGTTACTACCCTGCCATATTCATAGGTAGAATCTTCAGGATTAAAAAACATTTCATCTACAAAAGCCTTTCGGATTGAGTTGCCATAAAAGCGACCATTGTAATTGAAATAGGGTTGTACGGTTACGTATTTAAACAAATTGAAAGAAGTGCTAATGGGGATATTGTGTTGCAAACCATATCTAAATTTTTTTTTGGCTTCAGAAGTAAAAAGTAGTGTATCTAATGTACTTATAGAATTGGCAAAATTAGCATTGTACGATATACCTATTTTTTCCCACCAAGTACCTTTCGGAACGCTCACAAAGCGTGTGAGTGGAGTTTGTCGCGCCATACTAAAAGTAAGCAAAGGTAAACTCAAATCTACTTGGCTGGTGCTTGTGTTTTGAGAACCTTTGATATTAGCCGAAATTGTGAAAGGAGAGCTAGGCCAGCGTTTGGTGTAGTTTATAGTAGACGACTTTGTATTTGTCAAAAAATCGCCCACATTGTTTTCGTTGTATTTGTTGTATGAGCTGGTGCTGAAATTTACAGATGCGGTAAAACTGCTATTTGGGCTGGCTTTAGGGTCTTGCATGTGATTCCAAACTACCCGAAAATCCTTTGTCGAGTTATATCCTGGAAGTTCTTTTTCACCAATTACGTTCTGATTGAAATTTGCACTAAAGGAACCATTGAATAAATACCGAACTTTGTACCTTGAATTAACTTTTATACTCCAGCTACCATAGGTATATATATCTGCAGCCAATGCCAAATCCCAATAATCACTCATAGCAAAATAAAAGCCCAAATCGCGGAAATAGAATCCGCGCAAGCCCTGTTCACCGTATCCGGGTATCATAATTCCACTGGCGCGCTTGGCTCTGCTCGGAAAATATCCAAATGGTAAAGCTATAGGTGTAGGTATGCCTTCAATTACAAAATACAACGGGCCGGCTATTATTTTATCGTTGTTTACAATTTTTGCTTTGGTGAGGCTTACATAATAGTGTGGTTTATCAGCATCGCAGGTAGTATATTTACCATTGAGTATATGTATTTCTTTGTTGTCATGCATTTTTGTGCGCTCGGCTAGCAAATATCCATCGGCCTGCTGGGTTTTCACGCCTTTTACTACACCTTTGCGGGTTCGGTAGTTATATTGCATTTCTTCAGCGTTGAAAGTTTCATCCCCATCTTTGAATACAGGTTTTTCCTTCATATTGCCATCTTTGTCGCGCTCACCTGTAGCATATACCAACTCACGGTCAAAATCTACAGCAATAAATTTAGCTTGCAATTCAATTTTTTCGGTGTTCATTTTGGCATTTCCATACAAATACGCTTTTCGGGTATTCATGTCAAACACTGCAGAATCCACAGATGAGTATTCAATGGGTTCGTTAAATGCCTCAGATTTTGTAGTATCTGCAACACTTGTTGTATCTTTGGGCATCAGCTCATTCTCTTGCACTTGAGCTTTTGTAGTACTGGTATTCAAAGCCAATACTAATAAAAGAGCAATACAAAATACTGATTTCCTGAATGTTGAAATTTTATTAAAAACCACTTTTGTTATCATATTATAATTGTGCCAAAACTACCAAATTTTTATCAAAACTATAACGAAAAGGCATAATGTATGATATATTCGAATCGTTAAATTTGCCAAATGAAGAACTCAATATATTTCATGCACGCTAAAAAACTACATATCACACTAGCTATCTGTTTATTAATATCGATTTGGTTAACACAGAGTGTACTTGCACAAACCAAAACAACCACCGGGTACAAAATTGAAACGGTGGTTTTGGATGCAGGACATGGAGGAAAAGATCCGGGTGCCCTTGGTAAAAAAAGCCAAGAAAAAGAATTGACCCTAGCATTGGCCCTTAAAGTGGGAAAATACATTGAGAAAGAATTTCCACATGTAAAGGTAATATATACCCGCAAAACCGATGAATTTATTGAACTGAAACGAAGGGCTGAAATTGCAAATTTGGCCAAGGCAGATTTATTCATTTCCATACATATAAACGCCAACAAAAAGAAAACGCTTTATGGTACATCTACGTATGTAATGGGAGTAAATAAATCTGCCGAAAATATAGAACTGGCAAAGCTCGAAAACTCGGTAATAGCCTACGAGAGCAATTATGCGCAAAAATATGATGGTTATGAGCCCGATGCTCCAGAAACACATATCATCATGTCGCTGGTACAAAATGTACATTTGGAACAAAGCTTACTCATGGCCAAGCTCATACAAGATCAATTCAGAATAAGAGCCGGTCGAAACGATATGGGTGTAAGACAGGCTGCGCTTGTAGTTTTATGGCAAACTACTATGCCGGCTGTGCTGGTTGAAGCAGGATACATAACCAATGAAACCGAAGAAAAATACCTGATGAGTGCGCAAGGACAGGATTTTTTAGCATCGGCAATTTTCAGGGCATTCAAAGAATATAAACAAAAAATAGAGGCACAAAATAAGAAAATAGTTGTAAATAAAAATGTACCCACACCACGTGAGCTCGCTGATACTTCCTTGGTTAACTTTGGTGTTCAGATTCGTTCGTCGGTAAAGCAGATCTCACTAAATTCGAACGAATTAAAAGGTTTTGCCCCTATAAAAGAAGTAGTATACGGTGGGCGATACAACTATATTGTCGGAAATATAAATAATTACGAGGAAGCATTAACTTTGCAGAGTGAAATCAGGAAGAAAATTCCGGACGCTTTTTTAGTGGCATTCAAAAATAAGAAGAAAATTAGCATACAAACAGCTCTTGATGAATTGAAAAAACAACAAAATGGAACGTAAACGTGTTATAAAAATAGGATTGTTGGCAATTACCAGTATACTAGCGCTTATCTTAGGTAGTAACTATCTGAAAGGCATTTATTTATTTGATAAGGATAAAGTATATATGGCAGTATACGACAAAATAGACGGCTTGGTAGTAGCTAGTCCGGTGCTTATAAATGGCTTCAGGGTAGGTCAGGTGCGCGATATCAGTTTTTTGCAAGGTGCCTCAGGTCGGATTCTTGTAAAACTTGCCATCGAAGATCAGTATCAATTGCCCAAGGGAACCTCAGCTTTTATATATAGTACTGATATCATGGGTACTAAAGGCGTAAAACTATTAATGAGCTCCAATACGGAATACCACTCACCCAAAGACACACTGCTAACCGGGATTGAAGGCGACCTGAAGGATCAGGTAAGTATGCAAATGTTACCTCTCAAAAATAAAGCAGAGAGCCTCATGCTGCAAGTAGACTCTGTGCTTGCTGTGGTTAGATATATATTTGATGAAAACACAAGAGCCAACTTGGCCAGTAGTTTTGCAAGCATCAAAAACACCATTGCCAATTTAGAAAGCACTACTTATACTTTTGATACACTTGTGACTACTGAGAAACGAAAACTGGCTAGTATTATATCCAACGTTGAATCCATTACTGCCAACCTCAAAAACAACAATGAGCCGTTGACCAAAGCTATCAAGAATTTTTCGGATATAAGCGACTCACTTGCCAAATCTGACCTGAAAAATACAATTACAAATGCCAATGCAGCGCTTGTATCTTTCAATGATTTAATGACCAAAGCCACCAAAGGTGATGGCACTATATCGCAACTCCTCAACAACGATACGCTCTATACCAATATTGAAAACGCCACTTACAACCTCAACCGCTTGCTGCGCGATATGCGCGAGAATCCTAAACGTTATGTGCATTTTTCTGCTTTCGACTTTGGACGAACTATATATATCGAAGATTCTGATTCGAAAAAAGCTAAGAAATATATTGAGGAAGAGGAAGATAAGAAAACTGATAAATAACTCAACTGATTTTGTACTGAACTGAATTTTCTTACAATTGTAAACATATGAATATCAAAGTAAGTCTTAAAGCGCACATGAATACAACCATTTTAATCAAATCCAATTTTTTGTAAAAATAGACGAGGTCTGTTATAATGATAAAGTATAGTTTTGTTAAATTTATTTTTCGACTATAGAGATGGATTTGAAACGCAATGAATAGATAAAAAAGTGGATTAAACCTCATAAAAAAAGTTACACCACATATTTACAAATTGCCAGATAGTTAGCAATTGTAAAATGTGGTGTTTAACTTTAAAAAACAATATATCAATAATCTACAACTAAAATCTCAATAAAAATCTTATTATTTACATTCCAAATGTAAACTAAAGATTATCAAAACAATCCATTATTCTGATATATTTCCATTTGTACATCATAAAACGGATTTACCCTGCTAGTGGTTCCTTTTGTAACATTCACCACTTCACCAGTTTCCATATTCACACGCAAGATATTGCCATCTGCAAGTTGCAAACCGTCTAAGCTACTATATGTAAGTATGGGCAAGGCAGCATTTATGGCGTTTCTTTCGTATATGGCACCATACGACTCTGCAAGAATTGCGCTCACCCCCAATGCCAAGAAGCAATCAACCGCTTGCTGACGAGAGCTTCCTGCGCCAAAATTTTTGCCTGTAACAATGATATCACCCGGTTTGGCCATTTTTGCAAATTGTTCATATCCCTTCAGATTATCAAATGCATACTGTCCCATTTCTTTCATATCGGTGATGGCGAGATATCGATTATGAAAAATCATATCGGTGTCTATATTATCTTCCAATATGTACCATACACGCCCTTCTACAATATTGCTTTTTTGTACAGCATTCTTAGTATTCTCCAATACATTAGCCTCATGTTCAGATTGCTGCAAGGCATCAAAAAGCATAGGGATGTCGGGTATTTCTTCGGGGGAAGTGATATAACCTGCAATAGCAGATGCAGCAACAACCTCTGGTGATGCAAGGTACACTTCGCCATTTCCTTGTTTACCCGGAAAATTTCGATTTCCGGTGCTTATTGTTACTTCACCCGGACCATTCATACCCACCTGCCCAGCTGCACATCCGGCACAACCGGCATTAGAAACCATGGCGCCCGAGTTTTTGAATAACTGAATAAGTCCTTCGCTCAGAGCCTGAAGCCATACCTCGTTGGTAGCCGGAACAATTTTAAGCACCACGCCCGGTGCTACTTTTCTCCCTTTGAGTACTTTTGCAGCTGCACGCAAGTCATCTATCCGCCCATTGGTGCAACTGCCAATGAAAGCAGAGTCAATTTTACGTTTGAAAACTTTCTCGATAACAATTGTATCATGTGGCTTGCCCGGTAATGAAATCATTTGCCTGAACGACTCTATATCAATTGTATGCAATTGGGTATAACTTGCATCGAAATCGGCTTTGAGGGGCGGTATGGTGCGTCCGGTGCGTTCTGAACAATAATCCAGAATTTCCTGGTTGGGTTCAAACAACAGAATGATTACCCCCATCTCAGTTCCCATAGATGCTATTGTAATGCGTTCATCCAAGGTCAGTTTATCTATTTCTTCGCCATATAGTTCAACCGAAGTACCAAGCAACTTATTGGCGCCAAATATATTAAGTAAATTGAGGGCAATATCTTTTGCTGTAATATTTGCCGGACGTATACCAACAAAATTAAGTTTTACACTTTCGGGAACCTTAAACCAAACTTTCCCCTTGTGCCATGCCACAGCTATATCCTGGTCGCCCATTCCTTGCCCGAAAGCACCAATGGCGCCAAGTATATTGGCATGCGAATCGGTAGTAACTGCAGTTGCTCCAGGGTAAGCAAGCCCTTCGTTTATGAAAGTATGTGTTCCTATTCCGTTGTCTATATCAAAAATGCGAATCCCTCTGTCACGGGCAAATTTCCTGCAATACTGCTGATTGGCAGCATATTTCTGGTCGGAGCCAGTAGGATTGGTATCAAAAGTAAAAAAGGTTTTGGAAATATTTTCTACTTCGAGTTTCATTTCGGTTAGGTGTTTCACCACATTGGGGCCACCAAAATCGCGTGCAGCACGCACATCTATCTCCACATCTATTATATCACCCGGCTTTACGCTGCTGTATTTTGAGTGCGCAGCCAGTATCTTTTCAATCAGGTTCATTCCCATATTTCAAACGATTTAGGTTCTTATATTTTGTTTACAAAAATAAAATTCACTTTCGAACTTTAATATGATTTATCTCTTTTATACAGAATCTAAATAGTATTTCATATCTTTGAATAAGAAAGTTTACTTTTGTATATCCATTATGCTTGATATACTGTACCTTAGACAATATTCACAACATGTGTTGAATGTTTAAATACGGACACTTTCTAAACAAAAATTGTAAACCAAGGTTTTATGCAAACTAATCTGACAGAGACCAATTTGAGAGCAGCTGCTGAAGCAATTTTACAATCGAGGCATACATCGGTTTTTACTGGCGCAGGTATTTCAGTAGAGAGCGGCATTCCTCCTTTCAGAGGTGCAAACGGGGTATGGAGCAAATACGATCCGCAGTCGCTCGATTTAAGCTTTTTCCATAATAATCCGCATACCTCATGGATTACCATTCGTGAAATTTTTTATTCATACTTCGGGAATGCAGAACCGAATACTGCACATAGGTGCTTGGCAGCACTCGAAAGCAAAGGCCTAATAAAGGCTATTATTACTCAAAATATTGACAATTTGCACCAAATGGCCGGTAGCAAGAATGTAATTGAATTTCATGGAAATGCTCATACACTGGTATGCACTACCTGCGATTCCAAATATCCGGTTTCGCGCATCAATCTGAGCCAAATACCCCCACTTTGTATTCTGGACAAAGGGGTGCTGAAACCCGATTTTATTTTTTTTGGTGAAAACATTCCTACAGATGCATATGAACAAGCCAAATACGAAATGGAACACTCTGAAGTACTGCTCGTAATAGGCAGTTCGGGCGAAGTTGTACCTGCTTCATATTTGCCTGATCTTGCCAAACGAAACAGAGCTATAATCATAGAAATAAATCCGGAAAGAACCACTTTTACCGATAGAATTACCAATATTTTTTTACGTGGAAAAGCCAGTGAAATTCTTGAACGTCTGAATGGGTATTTATTATAATTTGATTATCTTTAAACTTAGCATAAATATTTCATAAAATCTTGTTATATGAAGACTTACATTCTTTTGGCGCTGGCTTTGCTTTGCTTGAGTACTGCCTGCAACCAGGCAACCGAAAACTCAGAAAGGAAAGAATTACAGGAAGATACTTCTACTGTTGCTGTTACTTTGTACAGAATTCCATCTCCCATCGAGATGTTTTCTTTTTTGAAGACCAACGATATACCATTTTCTGCCAATGTTCTCAACCCTATTGGCAACTGGCAGAACTATACCGATAGTAAAGCGCAAGCTATCAACTTAGGTATTTATACTACCGACCTAGCATATTCGGCAGCATACGAGCAATATCAGGAAGCCATTTTGTATTTCGATTTAGTCAGGAAATTGGGGGACAAAGTGGGGATTTCAGCTGTTTTCAATCAACCCTTGGTAAGCCGTATTGAAAACAATTTAAACCATTCAGATTCGTTGCTCAATATTTCTTCTCAGTCATACTACCAGATTATCAATTTCCTGAATGAAAACCAACGTGGCCCGCAGGTAGCTCTCATTGCTGCAGCCGGCTGGCTCGAAGCCATATATATAGTAACCCAAAAAGTGAATTTAACTACGTCTGATGCAGAAACTTTTCAACGTATAGCCGACCAGAGGCTAACCATTGAAAACCTGATGCCTATGCTGGATCAAAACAAAGACAATGAAGATGTGGCCAGCACAATTGAAGACTTCAGGCCTGTCATAGATTTTTTCATGAATCTGAAACCATCCGAAAATAAGGAAACCTCTTATCAGAATACAAATGAAACTCTTAGTGTTACTGGCGGAGTTACCTATACCATCACCAAAGAACAAATTACTGAGCTCTCGGCTTTGGTAGCTGATTTACGTAGTAAATATGTGGGCGTACCTATTACTAAAAAAATGAATTAATGTACATTGGCATGATGTAGCTATCTGAAATATTTCTCAAACAATAATCATGAAAGAATAATTGCAATGAATCTAAAAAGTATAATATTCCTGTTACTGAGCATAGTTTCGCCGTATTATTTGACTGCTCAAGATTACGAGTTCGATGATCAATCGGGGAATCTGGAAATAAAGACCAGAGAATTTACCAAAATTTCGGTCATCATGTACAAAGACTATGAGTATAAAGTATCATTCATGGCCGATGAATATGTAGGAAAAGTTCATTTTAAAATACGGGAAGACAACGCGGGTAAAAAAGTACTTTTCGACAATTCAACCGCATCTTATTCGCAGGAAAAAAAAATAAAGCTGGAAAATACAACAAAATTACTCATAGAAGTCAGAATTCCGGAAGGCCTCAACAAATCGGAAGATGCCGTAAATAAAGGTTGGGTTGCGCTTCTCATAGAGCACAGGCGTAAATAGTATTTATACCCTATACCACTTTTAATTTCCCACAAAAGCAAAATACGCGGGTATTATGCCTGTAGTGTGTGTATATAGTTTTTGTCCAAGGTGAGTATATACACTGAAGCTACCATGAGAGATGTAATCTTTGGCATCCGTTACATATACATTTCCGGTACCGGGGTGTATACTCATTCCATAATAAATCTGTCCTGTACTCTGCGCAAAAGCCTGTGTAGGGAGCTGCGTATCTGAAATCCCCATTTTATACACATGATTATCTATGAAATACAAATTTAGCCCTTCATGATCTACCAATAAACGCGATGGGTATGAATTGGTATTGGAAAATGGGAAGGTAGCCACCAGATTAAAATCTGAAAGCGATATTCTGCTCAAAGCAGCCTGAGTGCGGTTGAGCACCCCACCATCTGAAAGTACCCATAGCTGATTGTCGGCATCTATGGCCATTGAATTGGGTTCATTGTGCACAACAACAGAGTCGAGTACTTCGCCAGAATTTTTATCGAGTTTATACACTACATTCCCTTTTCGCCAGGCACAAGCGTATACATAGTCGGTGTGCAAAAGCATGGTTTCGAGTGTACGAGGAACAGAAATTTTGCGTATGATGTTATTGTCCTTCAGCCCAATAAGGGTTATAGCACGCTCGCTAAGGTCTGAAACCCACGCCGTAGAATCGGTAACTTGAAGGAAGTAACGTGGCGAAATAAGGCCACTTATCGAAGAAATTTGCTTGAACGATTCTTTTTCCAATACTTCAATTTTGCCTGAATTGTTGACTACCAAATAAAACTTATTACCTACAGGTACCATGTGCATGGCTACATCGCCCAGTTTTTTTCCGTTTTTCCCCACATATATATTATGGTAAACGGTATCTTGGGTCTCGTCGAAAAAAGATACTTCAGCATTTCCAGCCCTGAAATTTCCTTCATTTATGATGAATACACCATCGGTATATTTCCCCTGAGAGGCAATGGGCTCGGGTTTATCTTCGCAACTTAAAAAAGTAAAAAAAAGGATATAAAGAAGAATTATGTTTTTATGCATTAGATAGGTTAGCTTATGAGTGACCAGTTAGACTCTCTGTTTTTGTAATTACGCAAAGTTTCAGCCAGTGCGCTATGTTCGGGTTTTTCGAGCAAAGGATCGTCTTTTACCAATGCATCGGCCATATCTCTGGCTTTCTGTAAAATAATACCATCTTCGGCCAAATTGGCAATTTTCAGGTCGAAAGGCATTCCGCTTTGTTGGGTGCCATCCATGTCGCCCGGGCCGCGCAGTTGCATGTCTACTTCTGCTATTCTGAATCCGTCCTGGGTTTCGCACATGGTTTGAATGCGCTTTCGCCCGTCGGAAGTAAGTTTCACGGTAGTCATAAGCACACAATAAGATTGTTCAGCTCCCCTGCCTACCCTGCCGCGCAACTGATGCAGTTGCGATAGCCCGAATCTTTCAGCATTTTCTATTACCATTACTGAAGCATTGGGCACATTTACCCCTACCTCTATGACCGTAGTAGCCACCATAATATGAGTTTGCCCTTTTACGAACAACTCCATATTCCGGTTTTTATCATCAGGTTTCATTTGGCCATGCAGCACACTACTGGCATACTGCGGTGGCGGAAAGGCTCGTGTTATGCTTTCTATTCCATCTTCGAGGTGCTTTATGTCCAATTTTTCAGATTCTTTGATGAGCGGATACACAATGTAAACTTGTCGGCCCTTTGCAATTTCGTCGCGCAAAAATTTAAACAACCTCAAACGTTGATGGTCGTACATATGTGTAGTAACCACAGGCTTGCGTCCTGGGGGCAACTCATCGAGCACAGAAATATCCAAATCGCCATACAGAGTGAGAGCCAATGTGCGAGGTATGGGAGTAGCGGTCATCACCACTACATGGGGCGGTATTACACTTTTAGCCCAAAGTCGGGCACGTTGCGCTACACCAAATCGGTGCTGCTCGTCTATCACCACCAACGCCAGATTTTTGAAAACAACCACATCTTCGAGCAAGGCATGTGTGCCTATGAGTATATGCAAAGCACCCGACTGCAAATCTTCATGTATCTCAGTGCGAACCTTTTTGCGCGTACTCCCCGTAAGTAAAGCTATTTTCAGAGGCATCCCACTCAGCATTTGGGTGATGGTTTGGTAGTGCTGGGTAGCTAGTATTTCGGTAGGCGCCATCAGGCATGCCTGAAAACCATTATCGTTGGCCAAAAGCATAAGTAACAAAGCTACTAGGGTTTTACCACTGCCCACGTCTCCTTGCAGCAAGCGGTTCATGTGTTTCCCGGTACCCATATCTTTTCGCATTTCACGTATTACCCTTTTCTGGGCCTCGGTAAGCGGAAATGGCAACAGATGATTATAGAAATGATTGAAATACTCACCTACCACCGAAAAAACATGTCCTTTCCATTCAACTTTTCGCAACCCCTTGTTTTGAACCAAATAAAGCTGAATGAGAAACAACTCATCAAACTTTAGGCGAAACTGTGCACGGCGAAAAAGCAAATCGTCGCTCGGAAAATGTATGGTTCGAATAGCCTGTTGCAATGGCAAAAGACCGAGTTCTTTGATTACACTTTCGGGCAAATAGTCATTTATTTCAACTCCCAGAACCTGAAACACCAGGTTGCGAATATATCGGGTATTTATAGCCTTGTCTTTGAGTGAATCCGGTATGCGGTATATGCCTTGCAAACCTTGTTCAAGCCTGCTTTTTACAACCAGCGGATCTTCAATTTCGGGATGTGGAAATGAAATGGTATTCTTAAACTGATTGGGCTTTCCAAAAACAATATACTCTTTTTTGAGTTTGTAGCTTTCGGTTACCCAGCTTTGGTTTCCAAACCAAATGACATCTACAGTGCCACTTTCATCTTTGAAAGTACCCACAATACGTTTAGCTTTGCCTGCACCTTCGTTGCGAAAAGCTATGAAATAGCCTTTTATCTGAATATAAGTACTTGGATCGTTGAGCTCGGAAATAAGGTGAAACTTAGACCTATCGATATACCTGAACGGGTAATAGCCAAGCAAATCAGCAACAGTGCGCAATCGCAGGTGCTCTATGAGTTTCTGAGCACGTGCTGCACCTACCCCGGTCAAAAATTTAAGTTCGGTATGTACACTTAGCATATTCCAAAAATATATACAGAATGTAAAAATGAAAAAAAAATAGACAGCAAACCGATATATTTATTCATTTTATTGGAAAATCGCACATATGAATTAATTTTGAATGCGAAATATGCCAACTACGAAATATGAAAAAAACTAAACTCCTACTATTTGTTACTATAGTAACTGCAGTACTTACATTACAATGTGAAGAAGCTCTCGAAGCTTGTTTTTCAGTTGAATACCCATATTATGAGCCCAATGAAGCAGTTCGGTTCGACAACTGCTCCAACGGCGCAGACAGCTACTTGTGGGACTTTGGTGATGGATACCAATCGACCGCACAGTTTCCTGTTCACTCATATTCTACCTTCGGAAATTATACTGTAACCCTGGTTGCAAAAAACGGAAACTACGATGATATGGTGCGCGAAACCGTTGTTGTAAATCTTCCAACACAACTTGAGATAATAATATATTTTGAAGGTACTTCCAATCTAGTGCCAGACTGCGATGTCATTCTGTATCCCACCTTTGCTGATTGGGAAAATGATACCAACAGACTTATTGCGGGAAAAACAGATGCATACGGACGTATTGTATTTACAAGTTATGAGAAATCAGGATTTGTACTCACATCTCGCGAATATTTTGTATATGCCTCAAAACCAGACAATTCAGGTAGCGGGCATTATAGCAATTTCAACCTGCCCAATATGACTCCACGATTGCTTATGAATGCACTCAACTCAACTAACTTTTATATTCAGTTTCAGTTGAATAAAAAATCTCAAAGAACAATCAATTAAATAGAAACAATAATAATAAACCATGAAAATCAAATTCTTAATACTAGCTTGCTTTGCTATTATTACATTTTCTGCAAAAAGCCAGACAGATTCTGTATCGTACTGGACATATGGAGGTGCAGGTGCCCTCAACTTTTCTCAAGTTTCACTCACTAATTGGGCTGCCGGTGGACAAAATTCTATGGCTACCAATGGTTTGGTAAACCTTTTTGCCAAATATGCAAAAAATAATATTACTTGGGACAACACTCTAGACCTAGGCTACGGTATTATAAAACAAGGTGAAGCCAATTTTATTAAAAGTGATGACAAAGTTGACCTTTCTTCAAAATTTGGTCACAAAGCAGCCGAAAGATGGTTTTATACTGCACTTTTCAATTTTAAAACACAGATGGACGATGGTTACAATTATCCGAACGATTCTGTTGTCATTTCTACCCTATTGGCTCCAGCTTATATACTTTATTCTTTAGGTATGGATTATAAACCATCTGCAAATTTTACTTTATTCGTATCACCAGCCACAGGTAAAACTACCCTGGTAATGGATGAAACTTTGAGTAATGCAGGTGCTTTTGGCTTAGAAGCTGGTAAAAAATCGAGAACAGAGATTGGTGGTTTCCTGAAAATGGCATACAAAAGAGAAGTGATGACCAATATTTCTTTCGAAACTAAGATAGATCTGTTCTCAAATTACATCAACAATCCTCAAAACGTGGATGTAAATTGGGAGGCACTGCTCGTAATGAAAGTAAATAAATACATAGTGGCAACCCTCAACACTGTAGTACTTTACGACGATGATGTAGACATTTTGGTTGATGAAAAAACAGGAAAAAAAGGCCCCCGGGTTCAGTTTAAAGAACTTTTTGGACTTGGACTTTCGTATAAATTTTAAACAGACTTGAAGTTTACAGAATAATTCATTAAATTAACCCTTGATTTTTCTAACACATCATAGTATTGTATAACTTCGCTCAATAATAATAAATACCGGAAAAAATGAAGAAATTTGCCATCTTAACAGGTATTGCTTTGCTTGTTGGATTCACCCGACTTTTTGCACAGGAACCTCTTAAACACGAAGCAAAATGGTATATTGCCCCCGATAGTACATTTTATGTAAACCGCTCGCTGGGTTTTTACTTCTGGTTATCAAATTCGCCCGACCAAAATGCTCCGGCTCATTTAATAACTAGTAAACGGAGTAAAGCCTATGTTAATCCTTTCTATTTCGATAGCGATGGTATGAACACCATTCGCACTCCTTGGGAAGTTGATAAAATAACCAAAAAAGTTATTGAGCCAAAACGCGATATTATATTTGAAATATATGCAGATGGCACAGCTCCTGTGACACAAGCCAATATGAAAGAAGCTCAAAAATTCGTAAAAGGCAATAGCACCTTTTACGGCAAAGGCCTCGAAATGGAACTTGTTTCGCGCGATGGTGTGAGTGGGATTGAAAAAATATATTATTCGGTAAATCAAGCCACATATATACCCTACACCAAACCTATTGAGTTTGATAAAGATGGCGATTATACCCTCAAATTTTATGCTGTAGATAATGTTGGAAATGCAGAAACCCCCAAAACATTGCAATTTTCAGTAGATGCCAGCGCACCTGTGACCAAATTGGAAACTGATGGAGTAGTGCAGGGGTCAGTATACTCACCCAACACTAAAATCAAACTGGTAAGTACCGATTCTAAATCTGGCGTAAAAGCTACCTACTATTCTATTGATGGTAAACCTGCTCAAATATTCTCTGCCCCCATTCCTGTTAAACAATTTGCAAGTGGGGAACATACTTTTATTTTTTATGCCGTTGACAATGTGGGAAATAATAATGCCAACAATGAAGGCATTGACCGTGAAATGGATGTTTTGGGAAAAATTGATTTCAATATTGACAATACAGCCCCAACTGTAGAATACAATTTTGAAGGAGATATTTTTAAAGGTACCTACACATATGTATCTCCGCGCAGCAAAATGGTTATTACTGCCAACGACGAATCAGGCATAGAAAGTACTAAATACGGTATTAATGCCGGAACAGAAACAGTGTACTCATCACCTTTTACCCTTGGCGAAACCAATGGTATTAAAAACATCACTTTTCAGGCTAAGGATAATCTGTCGAACACTTCGGCTTTGCGCTCTGTAGTGGTTTTCTTGGATGCTAACGCACCTAGCAGTGGCATACGATTTGGAAATCCTCAGTTCTTCAACCGTGATACTTTGTTTGTAAACAGTTCAACACCCATTACTCTATTTGCCAACGACAATGAATCAGGGGTCCTGAAAACTGAATATTCAATAAACAATAGTTCTTACCAAACATATAGTTCAGCAGTAAATATTGCAAACCACGGGTACCAAACCATCACGTTCAAAAGTACCGACAAAGTGAACAATGTAGAGGTTGAAAAGCAAAGCTTTTGTATGGTAGACAACCAACCGCCGGTTATATATATCAACTTCAGCATTGCACCGGTAGGCACACAAAACAACCTGAATATGTATCCGGCTTATTCACAAATTTATATAGCTGCAACCGACCAAAATAGTGGTACCGAAAGGATATATTATTCCATAAACAATAGTCCTAAAGCAGTTTATAATAGTGCCAAAGAATTGGCAGACAAAGGTTTGTTTCAGAAAGAAGGTCTTTATAATATCAAAGTTTGGGCAGTTGACAAACTCGGAAATGAGAGCGAAAAATCAATTGAGTTTTATATCACTAAAAAGTAAATTTCGAACTTAAATATTCTTTCAGTTAGAAAAAAAACATAGCAACTGCATCCTCAAAAGGTGCAGTTGTTTTTTATATATTCTATTGAATGAAAATTGAAATTTTCATTCAATAAACGCAAACCATCATCAAAGAAAAAATTGCTTCAACTAAATTTATTCAAAATTGAGCCTTTTGCGTGTAAAGTAATAAAAACGGGCAGTCTGCAAAATAGCAGCCGTAAAAATGCCAACCATAAACCCAAACCACACACCGCTGGCTTTATAATCGAGCCATACACCAAAAAAATAACATGCAGGTAGCATAACAATCCAATAAGTTATCATAGTAAAAAGTGTGGGCTTATTTACATCCTCTAAACCACGAAGTATACCCAACGAGACTACCTGGATGCCATCAAATATCTGAAAAAGAGCCACAATTAGCAATATGGGAATAGTAAGTGCTTGTACATTTGTATCTGAAATGAAAATCGATGGAATATAGCCTCGTAAAAAATAAATTGCAATCCCAAAAATCAACATCACCGATGTAGCCAAAACATACGAAACTTCTGAAGCACGCAGAATATTCAGATACTCACGTCGTCCACGATAATAACTCACCCGAATGGTAGCAGCGCTTGAAATACCATGAGCCAACATAAAAGTAAGACTGGCTATATTCATAGCTATCTGATGGGCAGCAAAATAATTGCTGCCAAAAGTACCTATAAGTATAGCAGCTACAGAAAAAACCGTAATTTCAAGTACCCATTGCAATCCTATTGGTGCCCCCAATTTGAGCAAATCCAGCAATTTGCTCCAACGCATTCTCACAGTCTTCATGCTTATAAGATACCCCCTGAAACGTTTATTGGTATACAAATACACCACCATAAACAGCAACATAAGCACACGCGAAAGAAAAGTAGACAACCCTGCACCCTCCGTTCCCAAAGCAGGAAAACCGAATTTGCCGAATATAAAAACATAATTGCCCAAGATATTGAGCAAATTGGCAATCAATATCATAAACATACCGGGTTTAGTAAGCGCAAAACCCTCAATAAAATGCTTCATATTGGCAAAAATGAGATACGGAATAGTAGAAAGTATAAGATAAATATAGTACATACGAGCCTCCGCTATTACCTCAGGTTCTTGCTGCATATAGTCAAACAAATAATAAATTGTGGCGTTTAGTATGAATATAACCGATGAAATAGCCAAACTAAAAAGCACTCCGGCTATGAATAATTGATCAATTGCTTTTTTATTATTTTCGCCAAGTGCGCGGCTCACCAAAGTTGTAACACCACTTAAAGCACCTATGCCAAAAATAAAAAAAATGATATTGATAGAATTGGAAAACGAAACGGCTGCCAATGCTGTACTTCCCAAACTACCCACCATGAGCGTATCAGCTATTGAGGCAGCCATATGCCCGGCTTGCCCAATTACAATAGGCAACGATATGCGTACATGACTGAATGTGTGATACTTAAAACTATCTGGTTTTGCAGTTTTCATCTTATAAAGGTCAATTTTATATCTTTAATATCAAAACTGCAGTATTATTTGTTATTTGTATAAAAAAAAGTAAATTGTGATAGATAAAAATAACTCTAAAACTAAGGTTAAAAAATATTCGTGCAAGCATATAATTCATATAATCAGCTAGTTGAGTCGATAGAAAAAATTGAGGAGTGCTTAGAAAAATATGACTTTCAGCAAGTAAGTTTGCTTATAGTTGAAGTACGTCAAAATATAAAACTATATACAGATTCTCACGAAAGTATTGAGTTGATAAGATACAGGTATTATGAAATAGAAGCGCGTTTGGCACATTGGAAAGGCCATTACCGCGAGGCTCTAGAATTTGCCGAAAGTATGTTTATGGCAGCGTTTTCTATGAATAATCTGAAGTTGCAAGCCGAAGCAAGGTACAGAACAGGTACCGAATTGGAGCGGCTTGGCAGATACGATGATAGCATAGTTAAATTGAACTTAGCACTTGAGTATTTTCTAAAAAAGGATGATTTCAAACAAATAGCATCTATGTATGTAGCCCTTGGAATTACCATTTTCTCGAAGGGTTACTATGCTACTTCCATCGAGTATTATTTGTTGGCAATAAAATATGCACAACCCGGAAATTATATTGAAGAGTTGGCTCATGCTTACATGAATATGGGAGTGTCAAAACGTTTTCTGGGCAAATACGATGAATCGCTGGATGCATTTCTGGTTGCGCAGGAAATTTTTGAAAAACTAAATCATCAACCACAAATAGCAAGGGTGCTCAATAATATAGGTCTGGCACTATCACACAAAGGTGCCCACGATGCATCGCTTGAACTGTTCAGAAAAGCCATTTCTATAGACGATGAGATAGGAGACAGGGTAAATAAGGCCAATCACCTGAATAATCTTGGTCTTACCTACGAGGCTAAGGGTGAATATGACATAGCTTTGGACTACTATTTACAATCGCTCAGCATCGACGAGGAATTGCAGGATCTTCCGCGCCTCTCTATAAGTCTGAATAATATTGGCAGCATTCTGGCTACCAAAGGCGATTATAATGAAGCGCTCGAATACTACAATCGCGCGATAGAAATAAACCTGAGCATCGAAGACAAAGTGGGAATTTCGTTCACATACAGAAATCTAGGAAACTTGTACTTCTTTATGGATAGCTATGAAAAAAGTGAAGAATACTACATCATGGCACTCCGAATAGATTCTGAGCTAAACGACCAGCTGGCTATAGCCAACTCTTACAACAACCTTGGAAATGTGAAAAGCGCTATCAACCAGTTAGACGAAGCCATGGACTACTTCAACCTGGCCAATAAAATAATTGAAAACTCACCCGATGACCTCAGTTATGCTGCTATTTTCAACAACATAGGTAATATTATGTTTAGCAATAGTATGTATAACGAGGCTGAGGAATACTACAAAAAAGCACTTGATATAAATACCAGACTCAACGACAAGGTAGGCCAAGCAATGAATTACAACAACCTGGCCTCGGTAAACGAAAGCCGCAATAATTTTGATAAAGCCATAGAGTATTATCAGAAAGCGCTGCTTCTGGATTTGAATATTCACGACAAAAACACGCTCATTACCAGATATGAGAACCTGGCAAATGCCTATTTTCATAAACGTGATTATGAACAAGCTCACGCATACTATATTAAAGCCCGCGACTTGGCTTTGGATGGGAAGATGGATAAACGCTTAGCGCAAATTTACAACCGCATTGGAAATACCTTCTTGAACGAAAACAACTTCATTGATGCTATGCTAGCGTATAAAAAATCGCTGCAAATCAATCAGAATTTAGAACTGGATGAGGCCATTGCTATGAATTTTTTCAACATGGCTATCGTTTTTCTAAAAATGGAAGAATATACCAACTCAATTCATAAATTGCAACAAGCCAGAGATTTGTATGAAAAGCTATCTCTTATGGATGAATGGGCTGATTGTAACTACCTGATAGGTATAACATTCTATACTCAAAAGGAATTTACCTATGCCCTACTCTACCTCTCCAAGGCTCAAGATTATCTAAAATCGAAAGGGTATCCTTCGAAATCGGTCGATGATACAATTATGGAAATTACTAAACTCATAAATAGCGAATCTCGAAGATAAATCAAAATACATCGCAGATTGCTATTAACAGTATACATATAAAATCAAAAACCCGGCAGTATCTATTTTACTGTCGGGTTTTGTGCAAATATCAAAACTTGGAATTCAACCCAAATTATTTTACGTGTGTGGTTTCAAGTACTATGAGTGCAACCGATTTGCTATTGCTCTTGGCACTAAAACCAATTGTACCATCTGCCGAAAAGCTAATATCAGATGGGTCTACCACTTTTCCAGCCAGAGCGCTGGTTACCTTTTGAACAAAAGTTCCGGATTTCTGCGATTCTATGTTAGCGTTTATTTGTTGAAGATTGAGTAACTCGCGCGAATAAATGACGCACAATACATCAGTTCCTATTGTATTGTCCATTTCTATATAATGTTCCTCGTCGGGAATGGCTACCTCATTGCTACTATAAGTGAGGGCAGGACTAAGCCCCGGCTTGTGCGGAAATACCTGAAACACCTTGCTCGTTTGGTCGCTTCCAATGGCGTACACAAATGCAGGCTGATTGTTAGTAATGTATATCCTGAAACGAGTACCCGAACGGTATGGCTTGTTCATTTTATATACATTGCCGGTAAGAGTAGCCTTCATATCACTTCCATTGTTTTCAACCAATCGCAGGGTGCCACTCAGGTCTACTTTGCCCGGAACCGAACCCGGAATTTCTATCAACTCATAAGCATATTTTGTAAAATTTGCAAAGTCGCTATACTTTACCCATATGTAACCATCGTTGCCCCACTCGGTACCCCAACTGTTCTGAATTTCAAATGCGCCGCCGTACATACTATTGTCGTAGCCAATTACACACATGGCATGTCCACCAAAAGACTGTGTATAATCTTCCGTTGGATTCCACACCCCTTTGCAATAGTAAAACGAGTTTGGAACATTCATTCCAATAACAACAGGTTTGCCTTCAGACAAACTTTTTTTCACTGATTCTATCTTAAAATTATTCTGATCATCCATTTCGAATAACTTGGCATAATCTTGAATTCTGTATGTTTCAGCTTTTGAGTATACCGCAGGGCTTATGTAGGTAGGGCAATTGTCGTTCATATCTGTAAATAGAGGTACACCTTTGTCCATCATGAGCTGTAGGGCATCATCTATATATGCTCCCCATTGGCAAGACTCATCGGTCGACGATTTGATGTGTTGGTATACATATCCCGGTGAAAAAGCCTGTTGGGTGATGGCTTGTCTATCGGTGATTCCATTTTGTTTGGCAAATGCAATGGTGCGAGCGGCATATGCACTCGACCAGCCCACACAAGTACCATATTGACCTTGGCTAAGCGGGTATGGTGCATAGTCTTTCAGACTTGCGGCTGTAGGGAGGCTGTTTCCGTATGCGCGCGAAAGCAACATAACTTTGGTTGGCGATTGGTTGTACTTCGAATCGCTAAACATCATTCCGGTTTGGTATGGCTGAGCAAATAACCATTGGAAGGAGACGGTAAAAATAAAAAGGAAGAAAAATATTTTTTTCATTCTCTGAGTCAAATTTATTTATAATAGATTGATTTTAAAACAATTGATTCATCTGGAAATTTTCAGAATGCTTGCAACTGTACTAGTAGTAGTGGAGGGAAAACAAGTAAGGTTGCCACTGCCATCAGTTAAACGGTTTTGGCTTAAAATGACAACCTTACATTTTGAATATTAACAATATAGCAAAACATTTCTCAAATGAGAATGCCTTTTGATTTAGTTTCTGAAATAAAAATCACCAAAGATAGCACTATTTTCCCAAGGTAGTTGCTGGAAATTAGACTGTTCGTATACATTCTTGCGAACTACTTTGAATACATCTTCCAACTTGAGACCAGGCTGGCGCAATGCTTTCAACAGCTCCTGTGTGTATAATCCATTGCCACCAGAGCCATCTGAAGCCACTGAACCTGGGGCGGTAGCATACGCTATAAAAGTACCCTGGCCTGCGCTGGTTGTAGCCAAACCTCGCAATGCACCTGAACGGAAACTACGAGCAAAAGGATTGTCGCGGCATGCATCCAATATCACAATATTGAGCTGATTTCGAGCATATTCCATTTCGGCCAATACACGCCTTAGGTCTACAGCTTCAAGTTCCACATCGGCTTCTTTTTGAATATCTGCATCTACCGGAATTATAAAGTTCTGACCATCGAGCTGCATACCGTGTCCTGCAAAATAGAATAAACCTACTGTACCAGGTTTCTCGGCCAATTTTGCACCGAAGTTTCTGATCTGACGTTTCATCTCATCTTGGCTGGCATTGGTAACCATTATTACATCAAATCCCAATGCTTTCAGTTCTGCTGATATAGATTTTGCATCATTCTCTGGATTTTTGAGTGGCGACGAGGTATAATTGCTATTTCCGATAATCAGAGCTACTTTACGTTGGTCAGACGATTGTCCACCACCCTGAAGCGTCACTTTCCTGATTTCAGATGTTACGGTAGAATTACCATTATTTACCACCACTTTTATTTCGTTTTCACCATTGTTGAGAGATACAGTGCGTTGAATAGTAAAATCGCACATTCCATCGTTTACTACAGAAAAGCCACGTGTTGATGAATTTTGTTGCAATACATTGTTTACGTATACTTCTACAGTTTTGAGCTCAGTAGCAGATTTTACGCAAATATTTATCATAGTTGAATTGGTGGTAGAATTTGATGTAAAATACTGAGGGGTAATCCATGTAAGAACAGGTTTACTATCCACTACTTGGCCACCACCTTTGAATTCGTCATTTTCCCACACGCCAACTTCTTCAACCCCATTGGCATATATAAATTTACCTTTGCCTTGGCGAACCCCATTCTGAAATTCTCCAATATACTTATTTCCGTTGCTATAATAGTATGTGCCAGTTCCGTGGTATCCATCCTCTTTCCATTGCCCTACATATTGAGATCCTGTAGCAAATGTATAAGTTCCATAACCATTGCGTTTTCCATTCAGAAAATTACCAACATATACATCTTCGTTTGCAAAAGTATAGGTTCCTTGCCCATTGTATGTGCCAGATTTGAAATATCCTTCGTATTTTTCGCCACTTTCGAATAAGTATGAGCCATAGCCATCGTTACAATCGCCAGAAATACATCCTGTTTCTTTTTCCTCGCTCCATTGGTCGTTAGCCCAATATCCGGTAGCAAAAGTTTTGTCGGGATATGAATATGTGCCTACACCGTGTTTTTGGTCGTCGAGCCATTCGCCATAATAAGCACCTCCACTGGCAAAAAAGTTGGCACCAACACCGTTTCTCATGCCATTTTTCCAGTTTCCGTAGTAAACTTCACCGTCTTCCCATACATAAGTGCCAAAACCTTCGTTACAGTCGCCAGTTACGCAACCGGTTGGTCTGTATGCATTCTCATAAGTACCACTTTTATAGGTACCTTTCTCTGCAATGTTGGAATTGTCAAAATAAACTCCGTACCCGGTTCTGCTGTGATCTACCCATTGACCTATGTAACGTTCATATTTCCAACCGGAAACAGAGCCATATATGTATGTTCCATAGCCTTCAAATTCTCCTTCGCTCCAGAAGCCAACAAAATAATCGCTATTTGCAAATTCGAATATCCCGAATCCATCGCGATAACCTTCAGAAAAATACCCGGTGTATTTTCCGCCACCGGAATATGCATAAGTTCCCCATCCGTTTTCACAATCTCCAGACTGACATCCGGTACTTTGTGAAAAGGAATTAAGCCCGTAAAGTAGTAAGGCAAAAAAAAGTGTTATAATTTTCCGATTCATATTGGTTGTTAATTAAGGTTGATTAATTCTTTTTTTTTAATTCATGTTTCATTGAAAAATACTTAGTTCTGTACAACTAACGTATAAGAGTATAATTTTAATATTCAATAAGCTCAAAATTTACATTCATTAGTTTCGAAAAACGTAATCCTGTGGTGAACATATCTTCATCTTGCTTAGAATAGTGCCATTTAACGAGTACTTCGCTACCTGCAGTTAAATCGCTTAATATGAGTAAAATTTTAATTATTTGCTTCGAAGATGCTGTATTTATATAATCGAGTTTGAACTCAAATACTGTAAAAGGATTTGGGTTTTTATAATAATTTTGAAGCCACGCAAGTATAGGTCCATAAAATTCGAGTGCATTTTCGGGCAACGATCTATGGTTGAAAGTAAATATACCATCGATTGGGATTAGCCTTACCTCAGGTGTATCTTCGGTGGATGGATACACCAAAGGCTCTATGCTATTTATTTTCATCTGAATAGCCGTACGAAGATGATACAAACTTACTTCGTCAGACACCTGATGAAAGCTATAACTTAATTTATTTCCCGATTTAAGTCGCATATCTATTAGCCCCAAACCGGTAGTATTGGCATCCTCCTCAAAATACAACAATACTTTGTTGTAGTAGTTTTCAAGTTCTGGTGCACTAAGTTTATTTACAAAATCAATTTCTTGCCTGAGTTTTTCGGTCTTTGCATTGTTGATATAATTGTTTGTATTGAGCACAAAACCATTGGGACGGCCACTTAGGAAAAATAATCCGGGTGCTCCATTGCCTTTGCGCATGGCACCATGCTTCACTATATTCTGAAGCATTTCTACCATTATATTGTATAATTTAATAGAAAGCTTGCTTTTATCTAACTGATTTTCAATTATATTGAGCAAACTCAACAAGTTTTCCTGTGTAAATATACCCTTGTAGCTGATAACTATATTGTTGTCTATGATATACTTGTGAAGTTGCACCAGATATGATAAGCTTGATGGTATTTCTATTGTATTGGTTCCGGCATTATTTTCGTCTTGATCTTCAGATGAGTTTACAGTGGTTTGAAAGTAAAAGTATGAATGCTTATCATCAATACGCATGAAATCGAAATAGAGCCTGTTGCCAGATTTGCGCGCCATTTCTATCAATCCTAAGCCGGCTCCACCTTTGTCGGAAAGTGAGCCTGAGTTAAGTTTATCCAGATAATATTTTTTTAGTTCACCTTTATCCAGGTTGTTTACCTTATCCAATTTCTCTTTGAGTGATTCAATATTCTGGTTTTCAATTATATTTCCGGTGGTAATTATATAATGCTTGACCCTGCGCTGTATCACAAAAAAACCATCGTATAAAGAATCGTCTCTGGTAATTTCGTTCTGGTGACGGGTTACGTTTTGTAAACCTTCTACCATGATGAAGAAAATACGTCTTTTTACAGCACCTTTTCCTGAGGTATGCGATAAATCTTTTTCTGCAAAAAGCAGCAATTCATCTGTTATCGATTTGTTGAACTGGCCCCTATATACGTACTCAAGTTCTTCATCGGTAATATTGAATAGATATCTTTCAAGAAAATTGTTATCAGAGTCCATAAGCTATAAGATCATTTAGATAATGCATCAATTTAAATGCCACAATCAAGATTTATACATATACTTGAGAATTTGTTCAAGTGCTTTTGCATCGAGTGCATAAAATTGCCCTCCTGCATGATTACGTATCAAAAGTTCCAATATTTTATTTTCATCATTTGCTGGTATTCCAGCTTGTTCCAATCTGATTGGGCTATTTATTGAAGTCCAGAAATTTTCAAGCATTTCAATGGTTTTAGCAGCATCTGAAGTACCAAAAACCAGCTCTCCAAGCCTTGCTATACGATGGGCAAGCACAGGCATATGGTATCGCATCCAAGCCGGGTATGTGATAGAAAGGCTAGCCCCATGCGGAGTATCATATAAATAAGAAAGTACATGACCTATGGAATGTACTCCCCAATCGCCGCCCTTTTTGCCAAAATTGGTAGAACCATTGAGCGCCATTGTGGCTGCTAGCATGATATTGGCCCTGTATTCATAGTTCATGGGATCGGCCAATACTTTGGGTGCAAACTCCATGGCTTCCAATAATATGCCAGCAATAAGTCGGTCTGACAATCCTGCATGCCCTCCACCAAAATATGCTTCGAGCGCGTGTGCCATGAGGTCGGTTATACCATATGCAGTATAAGCTGCATCAACCGTGTATGAATACTCAGGGTTCAGGAACGAATGTTTGGGATACATCACCGGATGCCAAAATCCTACTTTTTCATGTGTTTCGTGATTTTGTACTACTGCTGCTGCATTCATTTCGGAGCCTGTTGCGGCAAGCGTAAGTATGGTTATGAGCGGAAGGCTTCCCTGAACTTTTTCCTTCCCCTTTATCATACTCCATGTATCTGTGTCTTGCTGTATGCCAATGGCTATTATTTTGGAAGAATCGAGTACACTGCCACCGCCCAAAGCGATAACCATATCCACTTTTTCCTTTTTCCCCAAAGCTATGGCTTCATCTACTTGGTCTATAGTAGGATTAGATTTTATACCACTATATACTTCATAGTTTATATTGTTTTTTTCAAGTATGTCTGCTACCACATCAAAATATCCGTATTTTTTGGCCGAGCTTTTGCCCATAACTATAAGGGCTTTCACACCATATTGTTTTACTACCGTACCAAGTTGCAGTATCGACTTTGAACCAAAATGGAGGTGAACCGGATTGTATGCTTCAAAATTCATAAAAACCAAGTGATTTTAAATTTTCAATAAACTTAATAAATTTCAGTTGATGTTTCATAACGCAATACCAAATTTATTCTTTATTTTTAAACGAAAACTCAAACATAAGTTTTTTTGAAGACTTTACTACATATATTGCTTTTATCTTATCTGTGCATATCTTTAGATATGAAGGTATTTGGACAGTCAGCCATACGGCTCGATTCGTTAAGAAACGTCATGCATAAATCTGAGACAGATACCGGAAAAATTTCATCAATCATAAAAATTGCACTTGAATATTACGTTGCCGTGCCAGATAGTGCCAGAAAATATGCCAATTGGGGTTTAAGATTGTCCGATTCAGCTGGCTACCCAATGGGGCAATCAAAATGCCTCAATATTTTGGGCTTGATAGAAATGAATTATGGTTCGTTGGCAAAAGCAATTGAATATCAGACAAAAGCATTGATATACGCTGAGCAAATAGATTCCAAAAAAATAATGGCTTCGGTTTACAACAACCTGGGCATAAGCTACTATTTACTAAACGACTACAAAAAAGCACAATTCTACTATTTCAAAGCGCTCAATCTGTTCGAAGAACAAAACGACTATAGCGGCCAGGGAAGTGCTTTCAACAACATTGGTATTATTTTCGATTTGCAGGGAAATAAAGACCAGGCAGCCTATTATTACCGGAAGAACCTGGATTTAGCGATAAAAGAAAACAGATTCAATGACCAGATAGTGGGCTACTTAAATATAGGTACCATTTTTGAAACTCAAAAAAAATACACTGAAGCTGAAGTTTATTACCAACGAGCCCTTGCTCTTTCAGACTCATTGGATGTATTGGACATAAAGACCACTAGTTTAGGAAACATTGGCGGTTTGTATGTAGAAATGGAAAAGTATACGCTTGCTGAAAAATACCTCATGGAAGCTCTGGATATTTCGCTCAAAATGAATAGCTTGCTTATAGCTGTAGATGTGTATGGTTCGCTTTCGATGATGGAAATGAAACTAAAAAACTACCAGAAGGCAAAAATTTATCTTGACAAAGGGCTAAAAATAGCCACGGAGATGAACAACAGAGAAACCCTGCTTGAAATTTACGATATCTCTATAAAATATTACGAAAGCATTCAGGATTATAAAAACTCTTTGAAATATTTTAAATTGTATAAAACTGAGGACGATTCAATAAAAACAGATGAAAATATAAAATCTCTTTTCCAGATGCAAATGGAATACCAAACCCAGCAAAAACTAAAAGAGGAAGAAATTACCACCCTAAAGCAAGCTGCCGAAAAGCAAAGCAAACTATACAGGCAGCGCATATTCATAGCTATTGTAATAGTAGTATTCGTACTGATGGTATTGTTGCTGCTCTATTTTTATAAAATAAATAATAATAAGGAAAAGGCTAATAAACTTCTTCTACAAAAAAACCAACAGATATACGAGCAGTCTGAAGAACTGATGCAAATACTTGAACAACTTAGCATGCGTGAGCACCAGCTTACCGAAAGCAACCATGCTAAAGACAAGATGCTTTCCATTATAGGACACGACTTGCGCGGCCCAGTTGGAAGTCTTGAACGTATGCTCAATTATTTGGTAGAAGAATATGAACATTTCAATAATGAGGAAATTCATAATCTACTCGAAGCAGCCCGCGAATCTGCAGAGCTCACTTTCAATTTGCTCGATAATTTGCTTATATGGGCTCGCAATCAGCAGAACGATATTGCATTTTCACCCACGTACTATGCCTTGCTTCCGGTGGTGATCGATAATTTTAACTACTTAAAGGGAGTTGCCGAAATAAAAAGCATAAAACTAATTTCAAATGTAAATGATGACATTCAAGGTTTTTTTGACAAAAACATGATCAGCACCGTTATGCGTAACCTTATTTCAAATGCCATAAAATTTACACCCGGTGAAGGTACTATAGTGGTAGAGGCGCACAATATACCGGGAAATAAATTAGAAGTCAATGTAAAAGATAACGGTGTGGGTATAGCACCCGAAAATATAAATAAGATCTTCAATATTTCTATACATTACACTACCTTGGGTACAAACCATGAAAAAGGATCCGGGCTGGGACTGAAACTCTGCAAAGACTTTATAGAAATGCATGGAGGTACTATTCATGTAAACAGCATATTGGGCGAAGGCACAACTTTCACTTTCACCCTGCCTATTGAAGAATATCTGAATTGAATATGGCTGATTTACTCATATTTAAGTCATATTTTTAGAAATAAAGCCACAGCAATTAGGAATTTTCAATAATAAAGTTCAAATTTAGGGTAAGAAACAAACACTTAATTCTATGACCCTAAAACTAAATGATATTTCGACCAGAGCCCCACAAGGCGCTGATAAAGAAGAAATTAAAACAGCCACCAAAGACCTTAGAAAAGAACTTGGTGAACTGCAGAACCTGCTCTACGCAGAGGGAAAGCATAGCCTGTTGGTTATCCTTCAGGGTATGGATGCCAGTGGTAAAGATGGCACAATCAGAACGGTATTCAGCGAAGTAAACCCACAGGGTATAAGGGTTGTACCTTTCAAAAGACCTACCGAAGAAGAACTCTCGCACGATTTCTTGTGGCGCATCCACCAAAACACGCCCCCCAAAGGTATGATATATGTATTTAACCGCTCCCACTACGAAGATGTGCTTGTAACCCGTGTGGAAGATATGATTGATGATGAAACAGCTTTCAAACGATTCGAGGCAATCAATGCGTTCGAGCAATTGCTGCAAGATTCAGGCACACTCGTACTTAAATTCTACCTCCATATCTCGGAAGAAGAACAGCAAGAACGTTTCATGGAAAGACTGGAAGAAAGAGAAAAAAATTGGAAATTCAATATCCACGATTTGCATACCGCCAAAAAATGGCCTGAGTACAGACTTGCATACCAAGATGCCATTGACAAATGCAGCGATCCTGTACCTTGGTACCTTGTGCCTGCCGACCAAAAATGGTACAAAGAGTTTATAGTTGCACAAACCATAGTAGAAAGACTCAAAAAACTTAACATGCAATATCCTGCTTACGAGGCTTTTGACGAGTAGTCGGATTTTTTTTAAATAAATTCCACATATTTTTTTCGAAAAGTATGTGGAATTTTTGTTTTTGTACATCTCAATATAAAACAAACTTAAAAAACAACCCGTTATGAAAACTAAAAAACCAATCTCCTATTTTTTCAGTTTTATTCTATTTGCGAGTCTATTTGCTTGCGGAAATATGAATAACACGGGCCTCTCTGATAAAAATGCAAAACAAGAAATAAATAGCCCCGTAAGCGAGATGTCGAAAGATGAAGCCAGTGGTATGGTAATAGAAGCAGAACCCGGTATAATATCCGACGATGAAACTTCTACCAATTTCAATACCGAAGAATACGACAAAATAGTGGAAAATGAATTTAAGGATGCTAAGCAAAATCCACTTTCTACTTTTTCTATTGATGTAGACAATGCTTCATATTCAAATGTTCGCAGGTACTTAACCGATAGTCAGTTACCTCCTGCCAATGCTGTACGTATTGAAGAAATGATAAATTATTTCGATTATGAATATCCAGATGCTACCGGAGAACATCCATTCTCGTTTATTACCGAAATAGGCGAATGCCCATGGAATAAAGAAAATAAACTGATACACATAGGTATACAAGGCAAAAAACTGGATTATAATACCTTGAAACCTTGCAATCTGGTGTTTCTGATAGATGCATCGGGCTCAATGGAAGACAATAATAAACTACCATTGCTCAAAAAATCGCTGCGCATGCTGCTCGACAATCTGAACGACCGCGACCGTGTAGCGATAGTTGCCTATGCTGGTGCTGCCGGCCTGGTGCTACCTTCCACACAGGCATCTTCAAAAGATAAAATAATAGAAGCACTGGACAACATCATGGCCGGTGGCTCTACTGCCGGTGGCCAAGGCATACAGCTGGCATACGAAGTAGCTGTAAAGAACTACATAAAAGGCGGAAACAACCGCGTGATATTGGCCACCGATGGCGATTTCAACGTAGGTACTTCGTCTACAGGCGAGCTGGTAGATATGATCAATGAAAAACGTAAAAGTGATATTTACCTTACCATTCTTGGTTTTGGTATGGGCAACTACAAAGATGGCCGCATGGAACAAATAAGCAACTCGGGCAACGGAAACTATTTTTACATAGACAATATAAAAGAAGCCGAAAAAGTATTTGTGAAAGAAATGCGCGCCAATATGTTTACCATAGCCAAAGATGTGAAAATACAAATTGAATTCAATCCTGCCTTTGTGAAAGGTTACCGCCTGATTGGCTATGAAAACCGAGTAATGGCCGCCGAAGATTTCAACGACGATACAAAAGACGCCGGTGAGCTTGGTGCAGGACATACAGTAACTGCTTTGTACGAAATAATACCTGTGGGCTCAAGCCAGGAAGTAAAAACTTACGACAATCTGAAATACCAAAATCAGGGCACTAATAGCTACTCAACTGGTTCTGATGAAATAATGACCCTGAAATTCAGATACAAACCGCTCGACTCTGAAGTGAGTATTCCTATAGAAGTTGCTGTAAAAAACAAAACACAGAAACTGGCCGATTGTTCCAACAATTTCAGATTTTCTGCCTCGGTAGCTACATTTGGAATGCTGCTGCGCGACTCAAAATTTAAGGGTACCTCTACTTTCGAAATGGCTACAAACCTGGCAAAAGGTGCAATAACTGCCGACGAAATGGGCTACAAACAAGAATACCTTGGGCTTATAAAAACAGCAGATCTATTGAGCAAAAAATAATCGAAGAAAATACCTGACTCCGAAAAGGTGGATTGTGGTGAGCACCTCGTTCGGAACGACGGTAGACTTTTGATGCAGCAAGAGCATCACTTAACAAAACACCCCGGTATGATTGCGGCATACGGGGTGTTTTTTTTGCAAACAGGTGGCATGAAAGCCAATGAACTGTTTACGATTCAAAAAGTGTTCTTTCTATATATCTTTGGTAGTCGTTCATGGCATGGGTTATCACGTCGCGTGCCTCATTGGGCGAATACAAATGTGTAATTTCGCAACCTTTACGCTCACCGGGCATATCTTTGTAAGTCAAGAAATAGTGGCGCAAACGCTCAATCACAGCCATAGGCACATCTGCCACATCATGAAAATTGCCATATACGGCATCTCCAACCAATACTGCTATGATTTTGTCGTCGGCCTCAGCGCCATCTATCATGCGGAAACCACCAATAGGGCGTGCCTGCACCAGCAAATCGCCGTGCGTAATTTCCTTTTCGGTGAGAATACAAATATCGAGTGGGTCGCCATCGCCTACTATATTGGGGCGCTCAAGGGCTGCGCGGCTTAGCTTTGCAACTTCGTCGCCACAATAGGTTTGGGGTATAAATCCATACATAGCAGGCAAAATGCTACTATACTTCTGCGGACGGTCTATGGTAAGAAAACCGCTGTGTTTGTCTATTTCATATTTCACAGTATCGGTGGGAACCATTTCAACGAAAACCGTGAGTATATCCGGGGCGTGTGCACCTACGTCTATACCATGCCATGGGTGCGATTTGTAGCGCAATCCCATCAGTTTGCCAATTGGGTCAATAGATTTTTTTGCCATTGTTATTTTGTATTAAATTATTATCTGTCATTAAGTTCAAGCCACCTGAATTCTTTCTCGTCAATTATCTCAATAAGTTGGGCTATCCGTTTCGATTTTTCCATCAGTTCGTCTGCTTTCAGCGTACCCGAGTTTAGTAAATCCTCTAAATTAGTTTTTTCTTGGGTGAAATTCTCAATCTCGGCCTCCAATTGTTCCAGTTCCTTCTGTTCTTTGTAACTGAGTTTCTTTTTCGAAGTATCTGAATTTGGGGTCTGAAAAGACCTTTTTATCTCTACGGGTTTTGCCTTTTCCTTTTCCATTTTTATACGGAAGTCTTCGGCATCGCGGTAGTCGGCATAGTTTCCAGGGAAAGTACTTATGTTTCCTTCACCTTCAAATACAAACAGCTGGTCTACTACTTTATCCATAAAAAACCTATCGTGCGAAACAATCACTACAGAGCCTGCAAACTGTATGAGGTAATCTTCGAGAACATTCAGTGTCATGATATCCAAATCGTTGGTTGGCTCATCGAGTATAAGCAGGTTAGGGTTTCGCATGAGTATGGTCATCAGGTATAGCCTGCGGCGCTCGCCTCCACTTAGTTTTTCTACATAGGAGTACTGCATGACTGCATTGAACAAAAAATGCTCGAGAAACTGACTCACCGACATTACCCTGCCACTGCCCAATGTTACCACTTCAGCAATGTCAGACACCACATCTATAACCCTTTGTCCGGGTTTAAATTGCATGCCTTCTTGCCTATAATATCCGGAGACCACGGTTTCGCCATGTTCTATGGTGCCACTATCGGGCTGCATGCCGCCCGTTATCACGTTCAGAAAAGTAGATTTGCCCACTCCATTCGGACCTATAATGCCGATACGTTCGCCACGAGCGAAAGTGTAACTAAAGTTGCTTATGAGGTTCTTACCAGCTATAGATTTACTCATGCCGTTTATAACCAGCACTTTGTTGCCCAATCTGCGGGTTTTTATATCGAACTGAACTTGTTTTTCGGAAAAAGATTCTGAAGCCCGTTCTTTGAGCTTGTAATACGCATCAATGCGCGATTTGGCCTTGGTGGCGCGTGCCTGTGGCATGCGGCTCATCCAATCTTGCTCGGTTTTGAGCAGGTTCCGGGCACGTTCTACATTCATTATCTGATTGTCGAGCCTGTCCTGGCGTTTTTCGAGGTAGTATGCATAATTGCCTCTGTACCATTGCGCTGTTTTTTTCTCAAGTTCTATGATATCGGTACACACATGGTCTAGGAAATAGCGGTCATGCGTTACCATGAGCAAGGTAAACTGCTTTCGGGTAAGAAACTCTTCGAGCCATTCTATCATCACCAAGTCGAGGTGGTTGGTAGGTTCATCGAGAATCAGCAAATCGGGCTGCTCTATGAGTGCCTGGGCCAGTGCTACCCTCTTTTTTTGTCCTCCGGAAAGGTGCTCTATACGCTGGTGAATATCGGCGATATTGAGTTTGCTGAGAATTTGGCTTACACGGGTTTCAAAATCCCATCCGCCAAGTACTTCCATTTGGTGCACAGCCTCGTCGAGCGTATGGTCGGCCACATGTATGGCTTTGTCAAAAGCCTCATATGCCTTACGCAGTTGCACCGAGTTTCTGAAAAGTTCTTCTAGAATGGTATGCCCGAGTGTAAAATCGGGGTCCTGTGGCAAATAGCCAATCTTGATATCGTTTCGGAAAGTGACTTTGCCCAGATCAATTGATTCCTGACCCATAATCATGCGAATGAGCGTGGTTTTGCCCATCCCATTTTTAGCAATGAGGGCTATTTTCTGATCTTTTCCTACTGAAAATGAAATATTTTCGAATAGTGTATTTTCACCAAAACTCTTTGAAACTTGTTCTACCTGTAAATAATTTATCATATACAATTAAGCATAGGGCAAAAGTAGCTAAAAATGATGCACGAAAAATAGGTTTCGGAATATAATTAGAAATGTTTGAGCAATTATTTCTTCAGAGATAGAGCCAAATCAGGGGTATACATTATTTCTCCTTCTTCCAGCATTTGCATGACCACCCTACTGAGCAACACAATGTCCAGTTTGTGCTTTGTAGCCATATCATCAATTGTAATTTTTTCAGTACTCAATGTGCTTAATATCATACTTTTATAATTTATAATCACCGAATCTTCTGGTTTATCTTTGGAATCGGCGCGGCACACATCGCATATGCCACAGTCTTCGCCATTGTTTTCACCAAAATACTCAAGCAGCAGCCTGCTGCGGCATTTGTGGCGGCTCATGGCATAACCAAGCATAGCAGCCATGCGGCTGGTATATCTTTCTTTACGTTCCCGGTATTCGCGGGCATTTATGCGCAGATTATCATTATCGAGCCTTTCGGTCAGAAAACTGATTTGAGGTGAGGTACGCCGTGGTATGTATTGTACTATATGTAACTTATTAATGGTTTTGAGGTACTCGTATATTACTTTGGGCTCAGTTTTGGCTTGGCGTGCTATGTAGCGTTCGTCTATAGGGGTGAAATCTGTAAACAAACCTGTATACATGCGCATAATCAGTTTTATGAATACATCTATCTGGGCATTGGCTACTTGCACTTTATATAATTCTTCTCTGTCCATCACAAATTTGATGACGGATGGCATGTAAAAATCGTCGTTAAGCGCCAGATAGCCATCGTTCTGAAGCTGCGACAAAGCAGCATGTACTATATTCACCGGCATTTTGTAGCGTTGTGCAAAATCGAACATATCAAAATTGAAGCTTTGCTCGAGGCCAGAACCTATAGGCAACTGAAAATAATTGCCCAGCGCTGCGTAAATGCTTTTAATATCGGCAATGGGTGGAAAACTGCTGTCGAGGCGGTTCATAGCCTTTCGTCGGTCAGATTCGGCAAAAAGCAGTACGGCAAAAGCAGTTTTTTCATCCCTTCCTGCGCGTCCGGCTTCCTGAAAATATGCCTCCGGACTATCGGGCAAATCGAGGTGTACCACAAATCTTACATCAGGTTTATCTATACCCATACCAAAAGCATTTGTGGCTACTATTACCCGGGTGCGCCCGTCTTTCCAATCTTTCTGCTTCCTGTCTTTGTCTTCGGGTTTGAGTCCGGCGTGATAATAATCGGCTGAAATGCGATTTTGGTTCAAAAATTCGGCTACCTCTTTAGTCTTATTTCTCAGCCGCACATATACTACTCCACTGCCTTTTGTATTGTTGAGTATGCGCAGCAGATAGTTGAGTTTATCCTCGGTATAGCGCACCAGGTACGTGAGGTTTTTGCGCGAAAAACTTTTCCTGAAAACATTTTCTTCCTTGAATGCGAGGCGTTTCTGTATATCGCCAACCACGGTGGCTGTAGCAGTAGCTGTGAGCGCCAATATGGGTACTTTTGGCAAATGTTGTCTGAGTTCAGCTATTTTGAGGTATGAGGGGCGAAAATCGTACCCCCATTGTGATATGCAATGCGCCTCATCTACAGCAATAAATGAAATATGCAATTGAGGAAGTTTTTCCATAAAAAGTGAGGTAGAAAGACGCTCTGGTGAAACATACAAAAACTTGTAAGCGCCAAACTGACAATTGTTGAGCATGGTTTCGATCTCGTTTCGCGACATTCCCGAAAATATAGCTGCAGCTCGTATTCCCCTCGCTTTCAGGTTATCTACCTGATCCTTCATGAGCGATATAAGAGGTGTTATCACCAGACAAACCCCTTCGGCAGACATAGCAGGAACCTGAAACAATATGGATTTTCCGCCTCCGGTGGGCAGTAATCCAAGTGTATCGCGTGAATGGGTGCCTATGCTTTCAATTATTTCTTCCTGCAACGGACGAAATGCATCGTAACCCCAGTATTGTTTCAAAACCGATCTGTATTTGTTGCTTCCTTCCATTCGTAGTTTTTACAATGCAGCCTATATTAAACCTTTACGCTTTTTTTAATCATGGTTTATACCGGGTTCTAAATTAATTGAATTCGGACGAATTAGCACCATGGTTCATTTTTTTTAAACATTGGCATACAAATAAAATAATTTCATTATTTGCTAATTAATTACTAATTTTAGCAGTACAATCTAAAACATTTCATTGTCCGAAATTACGCATGGTGAGCTTAATAAATTTGAAATTCGGTAAAATATTTTTCATCAAAATAATTTTGGTTTTAAATGTACTAAGTGTCATTTCTCTTCAAAAAGCTTATGCCCAGAATAAAACTGAAATGACAGATAGCTTGCTGAAAGTTGAACCCATGCAGCAGTATCCTAAACGCATACATACTCAATTATTGTTATCGGAATTGTATCTGAACACCGATTCCGTAACGGCACGTAAATATGCAACTTTAGCACTTGAAAAAGCCAAAAACTTAAGAGAAAATGCACTCGTAGTGAGTTCGTATAGTATTTTAGCCAAGATTTCAAATCTGCATTTTGATTACAATAATTCATATGAGTATCTTTCAGCTGCTCTCAAGTATACTGATTCTGTAAATAGCCCTAATTTGTATTACAGATTAAAATATGAAATTGCTGAGGTTTTTATGGAAAAAACCATGTTCCACGATTCATACCAATTCGCATATTCATCTCTCAATTATTACGAGAAATTCAACAACTCTGATACTATAGGCTATTTATACAATATTCTTGGAAAACTACATTGGTATTTGGGTGAGTTGGACAAAGCCAATGAAATGCATATGATGGCTTTAACTTTCTTTGAAGCTCAGCAAAACAAATTAGGTCAGGCCATTACCTGTAATCATTTGGGAAATATTTTCTATTCACTCGAGAATTACAACCGTTCACTAAGCTATTACAACCAAGCTTTATCACTGCTCAATAAAAATAATGATCTGAAACTTTATACAGGAATCATAAATAACAAAGCGGAAGTATATGAAGCGCTACGCGACAATGTAACTGCCCTGCGTATGCACAAAGAATCATATCTTATTTCTCGCAAAATAAAACATAGGGCAGGCATTGCCATAAGTGCTGATAATATAGGTGAAATATATATGAACACAGGCAAACTCGACAGTGCCGATGATTATTTCAATATAGCACTCAAAGAAGCTCAGCTTATAAACTACAAATACGCCCAAACCTATACGTTCAATAATTTGGGAAAACTTAACACCTTGCGAGGCAGGTACCACGAAGCTGAGGTTTTTCTTAAGAAAGCCGAGCAGATTTCAGAAAGTTCTAAACTGAAAGAGTTGCAACTGCTAAACTATTATTACTTCATGGATCTCTACAAAAAATCGGGAAGATTTGAAGAATCGTTGAACTACTACAACCAATACGTAAAAATAAAAGAATTGCTTGGCAACGAAAAGATGACCAATAAAATAGCCGAATTGCAAATAAAATATGATGCCGACAAAAAGCAAACCCAAATAAATATACTTAACGAAAGCAACAAACTCATAAGGGAACTGAATAAGAGGCAGTTGTGGCTACTTATGTTTTCGGGCATAGCGCTTGTGATGCTTACAATACTTGCGCTATTACTCATAAAAAAAGATCGTAGAAATAAGCATGCCAATGTGCTGCTAGCCAATAGAAATGCCGAAATAAATGCCACCCAAATAGAACTGCAAAGGGTAAATAGCGAGTTGAAAGAAAGTGCAAACCGACTAAAAATGATAGTGCACAAACTGCCCGTTATCATGAATGCTATAGACGAAGAAGGCAACTTTATTTTCTGGAACGAAGAATGCGAAAAGGTTTCGGGATATACAGCACAAGAAATGGTTCACAACAAAAATGCGCTGAGCCTCTTGTATCCAAACGAATCGGACAGAATACTACTCACTACCGGCATTTTGCATAAAAAAGATTTCAGAAACGAAATAACCAAAATTACCTGCAAAGACCAGACTCAAAGAGTAATTTCATGGTCTAATGTTTCAAAATCTGCACCTATACCCGGGTGGTGGGAATGGATAGTAGGAATAGATATCACCGAAAGATATAATTTCGAGCACTCGCTTCAACAAGAGAAAGCCATTCTGAACAGCCTCATCAATTCAATTCCGTTTGTGGTATACTACAAAGACCTGAACGGCAAATATATGGGCTACAATCCTGCATTTATATCACTATACAGCCATCTGGAAGGTTCGCTCATTGGACTTACTGATTACGACATATTTTCGACACAGGAAGCAGAGGAAGCTGAGATAATAGAAGCAGAACTCATGAAAAGCAGGCATATATGGACTGGTGAATATTGGTACGATGTACCCGATAAAAAGAAAATATTATTTCAAACATCCAAATCGCCCATTATCAACGATAAAGGCGATGTTATAGGGCTTGTGTGTATAAGCCGCGACATTACCGAAAGATTTGAATACGAGCAAGAACTTGACAAAGCCCGACTTAAAGCAGAACAATCGGACAAACTTAAATCCGCGTTTCTGGCCAACATGAGCCATGAAATTCGCACCCCAATGAATGCTATTATAGGATTTGCCGAATTGCTCAACAATCATGAGCTCACACACGAGCAACAAGAATTGTACATACAATACATCAACAACAGTGGCAACAATTTGCTTAACCTGATAGACGACATCATAGATACCGCCAAAATTGAAGCCGGACAGATAAAAATCAGGAAAACCAAAACGCAAATCAACAAAGTGCTTGATGAATTGCTACTGTCATTTAGCGATATCATGAAACGTAAAAATGTAAACTTGGTTGAACTAAGGCTCCTGAAAAGCCTCGATGACAGATGGATGGTGATAAATACAGATAGCAACCGTTTCCGCCAAATCGTATCTAATCTGCTCGGAAACGCTATCAAATTTACTGATGCAGGTTATATTGAATTCGGATACAAATACCTCGAACATTCAGATGAGCTTGAGTTTTTTGTAAAAGATACCGGAATTGGAATTGCTGAAGATAAGTTTCAAGTAATTTTTGAGCGCTTTGGTCAAATAGATAAAGACATAGCCCGAAATACTAAAGGAACAGGACTTGGACTGAATATAACCCAAAAACTAGTAGAACTATTGGGTGGTAGAATATGGGTAGACTCTGTACTGGGGAAAGGAGCAATTTTTTATTTCACCCTGCCATACACCCCTATAAAAGAGCTCAATGAAGAGAAATCCGAACTGAAACCCAAAGTAAACACTGAGATGCGTAGCTCATGGCCAGGCAAACTTATTCTCATAGTTGAAGATGATAGACTCAATTATACCATTTTGAAAAAATACCTGCAGAAATCCAAAGTAAATATCATCTGGGCACAAAATGGCCAAGAAGCTATTGATTTATGTAAGAAACAAGACGAGGAAAACCAGAACATAGATCTCATACTTATGGATATGCAAATGCCCATCATGAATGGGTTTGAAGCAACAAGGCTCATAGTAAAGCTATTCCCGTACATACCTGTGATAGCCCAAACAGCCAATGCGATGAATTCGGAAAAGGATGATGCTGCCGAAGCAGGTTGTCTGGACTATATTACCAAACCCATCAGGCAATCCCAGTTGCTCGATGTGCTGAATAAATATCTGAATTAGACTTTAAGCTATTTGTCGTCAACCAAATAAAATTATGAAAAAGGATAAAATAATAATAGTCGAAGATACCAAAATCATAGCACTCGATTTAAATCTGAAACTCGAAAAATTTGGCTATGAGATTATTGGCATTTACGATTCGGGAGAAAAAGCAATAGAAGCTATACAAAAGAGCAAGCCAGATATAATACTTATGGATATCATGCTGGCAGGCAACATGTCGGGTATTGATACAGCCGAACGCATAAACCAGTTATTCAACATGCCTGTAATATACCTCACAGGCAGTACAAGCCACGACATAATTGAAAAAGCTAAAAAAACAAGGCCACTCGGCTATATACTCAAACCATACAACGAACAACAATTGCAGATAACTTTGGAAATGGCCAGAGAAAAATATAAAGCCGACCTTGAACTCGAAATGCATAAAAATCACTTAGAAGATCTTGTAAAACAGCGTACTATAGAACTTATTAAGGCAAAAGAGAAAGCCGAGGAATCTGAGAAACTCAAAATGGCATTTCTCGCCAATATCTCGCATGAAATACGTACGCCTATGAATTCAATAATCGGCTTTGCAGGATTGGTTTCGCAACCAGATCTCAATACTGCAAAAAGGCAAGAATTCTCTAATTACCTCAACAATAGCGCTCAAAGTCTACTCAGACTTATAGACGATCTCATAGATATTTCTGAAATAGAAAGTGGAAAAACGAATATAAAAATATCCAAATGCTACATAAATAAGGTAATCAATGAAATATATATTACCTACAAGAATAAAATAGAAGCTGATTCCACCAAAAAAATAGAATTCAAGCCACATATAGACATTACTGACGAAAGCATACACATACTTTCGGATGCGCAACGTATACGACAGATTTTCAAATATCTGCTCGAGAACGCTATAAAATATACCGAAAAAGGAATCATAGAATTTGGGTATACCTGCGATAATAAAAATGTAACCTTCTTTGTGAGAGACACAGGTATAGGCATTCCGTCCGACAAGCATCAGGCCATTTTTGAAAGCTTTTCAAAATTTGCAGATTCAAAAGAAAAATTATACCGGGGCGCCGGACTGGGGCTAACCCTTACTAAAAAGATACTTGAAATGCTAAATGGTTCTATTTGGGTAGACTCGGTAAAAAACAAAGGAAGCGTTTTTTATTTCAATACCCAAACTCAACCAATTTCAGCGTATATACAAAATCAAATGGTGCAAATGAACAGCGCAAATGCAGGCGCCCGCAAAATGCTTATCATCTCATCTGATCTGAATAGTTCAAATTATTGTAAATTTCATCTCAATACACTATCTATCAATACTTTCACAATAGACCCAAAAAACTCTCGAATTCCGGAACAATTGCCAGTAAAAATTTCCGGTGCCTTGTTCGACACTACTTCCTTTGATTCGGAAATTGAAATTCGGAATTTTCAATATTTCTATCCCAATATTCCTATTTTCTTGATAATTAATTCATTCGACGAACATTTTGAAATTTTTAGTGAATCTGATTTTCTAAAATACATATACAAACCTCTTAAAAAGAATAATCTGCTGAATACAATACAGACCACTATTGCACCATAATTCAAATGTACAATTCCAAATGTCTGCAGAAATTATGCATATAAAAAAACTAAAGTAGTTCAATCTGCAAAAAGGATTGCTATTGACTGTTGTTCTGGCAATTGACAGTACTTTATAGGTAGGGATTATGTTTGCATGCACACCAGTAAAATTAGGTTTATGGCCCAAAACCAACGATTCCAAAATGCCCATTCCCCGCACAAAACCAATACAACGCAAACCCCATTAAACGAAATTCGAAGCCAAACATTCAGCATTCCTGATAATTTATGCACCGAAAACTGAAGCATAAAAAACCAACAAGATAAATTTTTAGCGTAAAGAATCTGTAGATATTTCAATTATAATACTGTATATCAATTTCATAAATGAATGGAATCACTAAAAACCTTGGTTAATAGTGTTAAAAACATTTAATTGAATAAATAATTTTTAATTTTTAATTTTTGAATTAAAATATATTGTATTAATTTTGGATACAGTTTTAAGAATAACTGCCAATAAATATAAAAATGAAAAAATCGCTTCAACTACCCGACTACGAATACACACGTTTGCGAAAGCTCTATCGTGATGAATTCGAAAATACAATTACAAGATTAAAACAACTCGAGGAAATTCTAAGTACATTCGACGAGGAACCAAAACAAAACAGGTATAATGAAATACCTGAAAAAGTAACCAAAGTTACCGAAGTCCTGAAAGAGAATACACCCGCTCAGTTAAAACCAGTTGCAGTTGAAAATAAACAAGAGGAACCTGCAAAAGTTGCAATAAAGAAAAAGAGGGGTAGAAAATCTAAAAAGGAGAAAGAATTAGAATTATTGGCAAAAGAAAGCGCATCGAAAGAAACCGATGGTGAAATTAAAGAAGTCAAGAGGAGGGGACGGCCAAAAGGAAAAAAGTCTAATACTGAGACCATTAATGAGTCTCAGGTAGATTTCAGTAAATTGAATTTTCGTAAATTCATAAAAAGTAATATCTCGCGCAGAAATAAGTTTGTGGACTCAGCAGAACTTTTTAAAGCAGCTCAGGAAATATATATAAAGATGGGGCTAACACCAGACCTAATAGCAGACAAACTCAACAAAACAGTTGATTCTCTGATAAAAGCAAAGGTGCTCATAAAAACAGTGCTTAATGATTCTTTGCATATTGGTCTGTACAGATGGGTTACTGAAGATGGAATTATACTAGTGAAGTATAATCCTTATGAATCGTTGGAAAAAGATAAGAAGAAAAACGAAGCCAATAATTTTATCAACAACCAACCTTTAGCGCTCGATATTAAAAACGAAATTTTACACTATATCAACCATAGTCCGGTTAAAAACCAATTGGTTATAAAGAACGAGTTTTATGATTATATTATTCAGAACAAAAAAATAATTCAAAACAACTCTGAAATTGAAACCAAAGGACTAATTGACCATGTGTTAGATTTATTGATAAGGACGGATGAAATATTTTCAATGCCACTAAAATCAGGTGATGGTGTACAATTTGGTTTAAAACACTGGTTGAAAAAAGGAAATGGTGAATTGAAATCCTACTACATGACTCGTTAGATTTAAAATTTTAATTTAAGATATTATTTTAAAAATGGTTTTTGAAAGAATTAAACTCAACTGAATGAGAATTTAGTTTAGGAATATATATTTCAAAAACCATTTTTATGGTTATCAATGCAATGTAAAAATTTAATTTGCAGGAAGCATATTCATTCCAAGTATATTTAGATTGTAATAGCCTGAAATAAAAAGAAAAACAGCTTAAGAATTTTTGACCCTATACTTATTGCAAAACTTTGGGATTTGCAGCCGTCGGTATCTTTAACTCCTAAACTGTTTGTTATCTTTTAGGCAAAACCAAATATGCTATGCCTAGATTTTTTTTACATTGAAAGGCTGTACTTCCATATTTTCATATTCATATAACTCCAGAAAATGTCCCATTTTATCGCGTTTGGTTTTCAGATAGAGCATATTGTGCTCATTTGGCTGCACTTCTATAGGAATAACCTCGGTAATTTCAAGACCAAAACCTTCTAAACCAACTCTTTTAACTGGGTTATTGGTCATAAGTTTCATTTTGCGAACTCCTAAACTTCTCAAAATTTGAGCTCCTAATCCATAGTCGCGCTCATCATCTTCAAACCCCAATTCAATGTTGGCTTCAATGGTATCTCTGCCTTCTTCCTGAAGTTTATATGCACGTATTTTGTTGAACAATCCTATACCACGCCCTTCTTGATTCATATAAACAATTACTCCTCTACCCGCTTCTTCAATCATTTTCATCGATAGTTCTAGCTGCTCGCCGCAATCGCAACGCAGGCTATGAAAAATATCACCTGTAACGCAGGAAGAATGTACACGTACCAATATGGCTTCATGCTCTTGCCAAGAACCTTTTATGAGGGCAACGTGCTCCAGTCCATTCGATTTTTGTTTGTAAGGTATTAAATCAAATTTTCCGTAAGCCGTAGGCAGTTTTACCCTTACGCCTCTTTCTATCAAACTTTCCTTTTCAATTCTGTATTTAATAAGATCTTCAATAGAAACTATTTTGAGACCAAAACGCTCTGCCACTTTTATAAGTTCTGGTAAACGTGCCATTGTACCATCTTCGTTCATTATTTCTACCAAAGCGCCTCCTGGTTTAAGGCCTGCTAAGCGGGTAAGGTCTACAGCAGCTTCAGTATGACCTGCCCTGCGCAATACGCCCTTATTTTTAGCTTTCAAAGGAAAAACGTGTCCCGGACGAGCAAGATCTGTAGATTTAGTATTTGGCATAACCAATGCACTTATGGTTTGTGCCCTGTCAAATGCTGAGATTCCAGTACTACATCCACTACCTATAAGGTCTACCGATACGGTAAACGGTGTATCGTGCAATGCGGTATTGCGTGTATTGCCTACCATCAGCTCTAGGTCTAGCTCTACAGCACGTTCTTCGGGTATGGCACAGCATATAAGACCACGGCCATGTGTGGCCATAAAATTTACTATTTCCGGGGTTATTAGTTCAGCTGAGACTATGAAATCCCCTTCGTTTTCTCTGTCTTCATCATCTACAACTATTACTATTTTTCCTGCTCTTATATCCTGTATTGCTTCTTCAATGGTATTCATAGTTTATTTATTGTTTATGATAAATTACGTTTTGTGGGCTGCCAAACATTATTTTGCACACCTTTTATATATTTAATTATGCCAAGCATCAATGCCAGATTCATGGCATAAAAATGGCTTATCGACCGCAAAAATATAATATGTATTCCAATTAACCTTAAAAGATAATCGAAAAATGGTAATACTACACTTACAAGTACTAATATAGGCAGTATTGCCAATTGTCCATTACAAACCGATATGATTGAGGTTATGATAAGGGTCAATATAAATATGGGACCTATCCACCTGAGCACCTTATGCGAAACAAAGGTAAACAGAAGTGCAGATGACATTCTTTTTAGGCTTCGGGCAAAATAGAATAGGTTTTGCATATTGCCGGTGGCTATGCGTACTTTGCGTCGGAACTCAATCTCAGGCCGGTGGGTCGAATCTTCGTATACCAAAGCCATAGGTGCACTTACAGCTTTTTTACCCTGCAAAAGCACTTGTATACCAATGAAAAAATCATCTACCATAAACTTTGCAGGTACTGGTATGTAATGAGTTTTTAATACTGCATAGCATGCGCCACTTGGCCCCATAAGCATCCCTTTCCACCTACCCTCATTTTGTTTTATGACATTTTCATACTTTGTAAATACTGATTCTTGCACAGAAATGCCGTAAGGATTCATTCCAGTTTTTACCAATCTGGTATCTACAAGACCTACAGAGGTATCTTGAAATGGTTTTAGTAATTCTTCTATCACATTTTTGCCGAAAATAATATTTGCATCGGTGATGATGAGCACCTGCCCTTGAGCCAAAGTTGCCAGCGTATTTATGATATTGGCTTTTCCTTGCCGTTGTGCAAACGAAATATGCCTGATTTCAGCATACTCAAGAATCATGCGCTCTACTATGCTTTCGGTATTATCGGTACATGCATCGGTACCTATATAAACTTCGAGTTCCATATTTTTGGGTAGGTGCCGAAAAATGCTTTTTATTTTTTTTTCTATCACCAAATCTTCATTGTGGGCTGCAATAAGTACACTGCAACTGATAGGTACTGGACCATTGGTTGTAACAGAAATGGTATTTTCTGTACGGGCCAAAATCCAGATAAGTATGGGGTAAAGTATATAGTGGTAAAGCAACAAGCTCATAGCCACGGCAAATACAATATACACCATTGCATTCATTTCTTAGGTGTTGCTAAATGTATCAGAAAATCATGAAGTTGCCCTGCCAATATCTTACTTGAAAAATTTTGAAGTGCAAAATTGTATGCATTGTTCGCAATACTTCGAGCATATTCTTCATTATGAATAAGTTGCACTACAGCATCAGCAAATTCGGAAGCTGTATTGGCTGCCATAAAATGTGTACCCGAAATTGCAGGTAAACCCTGAATGGCTTTGTCAGTAGCCACTACAGGTTTATGATTTTTCATGGCTTCAAGTATTTTTATGCGCAAACCACTGCCAGCCTTTAGCGGAACTACTGAGATGTGGTACTTACTCAAAAAATCTTCGGCATTGGCTACCTCACCATGAAATACAACATGATGCCTGAGCAGGAATCTCTCAAAAGCTTTATCAGCATTTTTACCAGCTACATGAAATGTGACTGTGGGTACCCTTCTTTTTATTAGTGGCAAAACATCGACTACAAACCACATGAGTGCCTCAGTGTTGGGCTGCCAGTCTAAAGAACCAATGTAGTACAAACTATTATTCTCTATACTTTTTATCCATTTTGTTTGTTCGGCAAAGCACAATGCCATAGGAAGTTGCAATATAGAGGCATTGGGTTTCAACTTTTGTATAAATTGAGCTTCGCCGGCTGCTATACAAGCATATGCATCGGCTTGTGAACACATTTTACTTTCCAGGCGGCGCAACCGCCTGGCCATGCTTTTAAAATATATTTTATTCGAAATATATTTGTGTTGGCTTGCTTTGTTTTCCCAAATTTCATGTTCCAGATTGTGGGTACGCAATACTATTGCCGCATGAGTCCATTGCCTGAGAATGGGAATATAGTGCATCAAAAAGACACTTTCGAGCCAAATAATGTCGGGTGCAAATGTTTCGATCTCCTTCGATATTTCTTTTTCAAAAGCGTGGCTATGAAACCTAGAAAATACATAAGGCTCCCGCGAGAACAAATAGTTGGAAACCAAACCGAACGGATTGATTTTAAGTGAATGTTGCACCACACGCTCGTGCTCGTAGGTTTGATGGGCACCAGATAGGGGCGCTATGTATCCATTTATGCCAAGCGCCAGGGTGTGCACCTCAAAGCCACATTGCAACATGAGCTCCCGTACGGCACGTATGGCCAATATCTCACCATCGTTTGCCGGCCAAGTGGCCTTTTTTGTAATCTGTAAAATTTTCACAAGTGACGGGGCAAATTTACTTTATTTATTCTTTGCCTTTACGAGTGTTTTTATTTTTTCCAGATATGAGTCTACATTGAACAAAGCAGAATCTGTAGTAGCCTTGTATGTGAGGAATATACCCAATGGCAACAATACCAGCGACGAAAGCCACATTCCTTCAAAGGCTGACAACATGGCTTCGCGGGCAAATTTGAGTCCGGTAAGGGAAATAATGTAGTAGAATATGAACAACAACACAGATATCACCACGGGTAAGCCAAATCCTCCTTTTCTGATGATAGCACCAAGCGGGGCACCAATAAAAAAGAAGATGAGACAAGCTATGGAAAGTGTAAATTTCTGGTGCCAGGCAATTTTGTATTTCCGAATGGTTTTATCGTCGCGCTCAAACTTATTATTCATATCAGAAATATAATTCTGAGTAGCTTTCGCAAAATTGGACCCCCACTCCGTGATTCGCAACTGTCCGTCTACCGATGAAATATTGAATAAACTATCGTAATTGTTCACCATTTTCAGAGCTTCGGGCTGCCCCTCCGGCATATAAGTTTTTCGGGTAATGGCATATCTGGTGCGTTCTATCCATGTAGCCGGGCTTGCTGTAGTATCGTTTGCATATGCTGTAGTATCCTTCACATCCAAGCGGCGGGCATTTTTAAACATGTTGAGGGTAGAAAGGGTATTTGCAAAAAGTAAAAATTCTTTATCTAACATCCGTTCGAGAGAATCCTCTGTAAATACCAACTGGTCTATACTCATCATTTGGTAAGTTTGTCTGAATAGCGATTCATCGGTTCTATTGAACTTAAATCCAGCCATTTCAATTATTACCTGCTGACTTTCAAAATTATCGACCCTATGGGGAAATTTTTCTTCCTTATTTCGCTTGTCTCTTATTTCGTTATATCTTTTGCCATTAAAAAGCTTGAATATTAAAAATCGCTTGTCGGATGTAACAAATATTTGGCCTGAATCTGCTAAGGTTACGTTGTAATTGCCATAGTTTGGTGGACGATGATCATATATTTGTACATCGTAAAGCATTTTGGTAGTAGGGTGCTTATGACCTACACGCACGGTATACCCTTCTATATCATCGTTGAAAATACCTTCTTTAATATTCAACTCCGGGCGTTGCTGCCTGATATCGTGTAGAAGTGCTCCCATTTTGAAATTAGTAATGGGCAATACATAATTCGAAAATAAAAAGGCCATTATACTAACTACTACACCCAATACAACCAAAGGCTGCATGATACGCTGCAGGGATATACCCGATGCTTTCATAGCTGTAAGCTCGTAGTGCTCACCCAGGTTGCCAAAAAGCATAAGCGACGATAAAAGAATAGATAGTGGGAGCGCCATAGGCACCAGATTGGTGGCGGCATATCCCATGAGCTCGCCTATAACCGACCATTCGAGCCCTTTGCCTACTAGTTCATCTATATATTTCCACAAAAATTGCATAAGTAATACAAACAATGCAATCAAAAATGTCATAACCAACGGCCCCATGTAAGAGCGTAGTATATATAGATGTAAGCGCTTAATCATGTGTTATATAACTTTATTATTTTCAATTTTAAACATGCAAATTTACTTTTTTTCCACAATTACCCAAAACATAGGCCTGTCATATATAGCATAATTCAATATTTTAGTATTTGTTATCACTTTTTTTTAGCAATTCACTTCGTTTTGCCCACCTAGATCAATATACTCATAGGTACTTTTTTTGAAATGGTTTTCATACCTTAGCACAAATTATTTGCTTAGGTTATGGTGCCTGTCATTTCCCCGTATTTTTTCTCAAATCACTGGTTTAGTGCACTTGAGTTTTTTGAATTGCCGAATAACAACTCCGATATTCAAAACCAATATCTTGTAAAAATATTAGATGCATGGAATGCTGATGACAGGTACTACCACAATCTTGAACATTTGGCAGATATGCTCATCAAGATAGATGAAAATATCGACAATGCCCAACAAAAGGCCATTTACGTGTTGGCAGCCTTTTTTCATGATTATATTTATATTCCTGAAAACAAAGACAATGAGGAAGTCAGCGCAAATATGGCTGAATCGGTGCTGAAACTTCTACATCTACCTGAAGCCGATATAGATGCAATAAAAAAAATAATCCTCGCAACACGTCATTCCTCAGATTCATCAGGATTTTCGGCTTTAGAATCTGCATTTATAGACATTGACCTCAGTATTTTGGCTGCCGAACCAGACAAATATCAAGAGTATATTCAAAAAATAAGGAAAGAATATATTCATATTCCCGATCATTTATTCAAAATGGGTAGAAAAGCTTTTTTAGAATCAATGCTCCTGCGGGATACTTTTTTCATATCTGCAATTTTTGCAGATACTGATATGGAAACCAAAGCCCGAAATAATATATCGACTGAACTGAAAAATATAATGATATAAAAAACTACAAAATGACAAATCTGACCGACTACACTGAAAAAATTGCCCGCCCCTTGAATCTGAGACCCATTCAAGTGAAAAATACGTTGCAATTGGTGCAGGAGGGTGCTACAGTGCCTTTTATAAGCCGATACCGAAAAGAACTTACTGGCGGGCTGGACGAAGTTCAGATAATAGCCATAGTGCAAGCTCACTCCAAAATGCTGGAATTAGACCAACGTCGCGATTCCGTGCTAAGCAGCATCGAAGGGCAAGGAATGCTCACCCCTGAGCTTCGCAAACAAATAGAACAAGCAGAAACCCTTGCCGTGCTTGAAGATATATACCTGCCCTACAAACCCAAAAAACGCACATTGGCTACCATTGCCCGCGAAAACGGGTTAGAACCTTTGGCTCTGAAATTGCTCATGCAGCAAACTTTTGAGGTTCACAAAGAAGCGGAGAAATATTTGTCTGACAATTGTACTACTGCCGAGTCCGCCCTTGAAGGGGCAAGGCAAATAATAGCTGAACTGGTAAATGAAGATGTAAAAACCAGAGCAGTATTGCGCCACAAATTTGAAACCGATGCCCGCCTGCACAGTGTAGTGGTAAAATCGAAGAAAGAAGAAGCCGCCAAATTTGCCGATTATTTCGATTGGAACGAACCTCTCAAAAAGTGCCCTTCGCACCGCTTGCTGGCCATGCTCAGGGGCGAAAAAGAAGGTTTCCTAAAAGTAGGCGCTGCCCCACCCGACGAAGAATGTATACTGCTTACCGAACGGCAACATGTGCGCGCACGCACCGAGGCTGCCGACCAGGTAAAACTAGCTTGTACCGACGCATACAAACGCTTGCTGAAACCTTCGCTCGAAAACGAAATACTTTCAATAGCAAAAGAGCGTGCCGATGCTGAAGCCATAGAAGTGTTTGCAGAAAACCTGCGGCAGCTTTTGCTGGCATCACCCGTTGGAAACTTGCCCACATTGGCCATAGACCCGGGTTTCAAGAGTGGGTGCAAGGTAGCGTGCCTGAGCGAAACAGGCGATTTCATGGAATCGGAAGTGCTATACCCACATCCACCCCGCATGCTCACTGAGTTGTCGGAACGTATCTTGCTACAGCTCATTCAAAAATACGATATAAAAGTAATAGCCATAGGCAATGGCACCGCAAGCCGCGAAACCGAACAATTTGTAAGGCATTGCCGTTTGCCGCAGGGAATAGAAATATTCATGGCCGATGAGAGTGGAGCATCTATATATTCGGCATCAGAAATTGCACGCGAAGAATTTCCGGAGTTGGACGTAACAGAGCGTGGCACCATATCTATTGGCAGGCGTGTGATGGATCCGCTGGCCGAATTGGTGAAGATAGATCCAAAATCGATTGGCGTAGGACAATACCAACATGATGTAAACCAAAAGCACCTGAAAGAATCGCTCGACAGGGTGATAGTAAGCTGTGTAAACCTGGTAGGGGTAAACCTGAATACTGCCAGCCCACACTTGCTGTCGTACGTTTCTGGTCTCAACGAAGGAGTAGCCCGCCAGATTATAACTTACAGGCAGGAAATCGGGAAATTCAGTTCCAGAAACGAACTAAAAAAAGTGAAGCGACTGGGTGCCAAAACTTTTGAGCAGTGCGCCGGATTCCTGCGCATACCTGAAGGCAATAACCCCCTTGACAATAGCGCTGTACACCCTGAATCGTACCGCATTGTGGAACGTATGGCAAAATCGATAGGCTGCAAGCTCAATGAATTGGTAGAAAACAACGAACTGATAAGCAAGATAAACCCCGAACTATTTGTAGATGAGCAGGCCGGATTGCCAACAATAATTGACATCATATCCGAGTTGAAAAAACCCGGACGAGATCCACGTCAAAAAGCTGAAGCTTTTCATTTCGACGAAAGCATAAGCACTTTAGACGATTTACAACTAGGTATGGTGGTGCCGGGCATAGTAACCAATGTAACCAAATTTGGTGCATTTGTAGACATAGGTGTAAAAACCGAAGGGTTGGTGCATATTTCAAATTTGGCAAACAAATTTGTAAAAAACCCCGCCGACCATGTAAAACTCAAACAACATGTGATGGTGAAAATAGTGGGGCTCGATGTAGCCCGCAAACGAATAGAACTTTCAATGAAAGATTTATAAAAAAAAATTACCCCGGAAGCAACAGCCCCGGGGTATTTTTTTTCTTTGTTTTTATGCAAAACAATTAATCAATTCAGACGGTTTTGTTGATTAATCGAAATCTTCATCGTCATCATACAATTCATCTATTCGCTCCATTTCAGTAACGAAATAGTCTTCAGCATCGGCCATGAGAGCCTCTACCGCATCTTTTGATGGTTTGGCATCAATCCAATGCACTTGCTGTTCTTCGTTGAAATCATCAACACTGCATTCAACAATACAACGTGGAGATTCGGTGTGTACTATGAAAACCTTTTCAGGTATATCGTAGTTGTCAGCTAATAAAAAACGTGGTAACATAATTTGTTATTTAGAATGAAATCGGTGTAAAGATAAATAGCTTTATAAAAAGTACCTAAGATTTTTTCAAAATAATTGTAATTCTTTCAGGGATTGTATAATATGTATCTCATTATCAGCTACTTTATTCAAATCCTGATACCCGCCTGAGAGTAAAATACAATCGAGTCCAAACTCATGCGCCACCTCAAAATCATACAAGGTATCGCCAATACAGATGGTTTTTTCATAATCTACATCATTATATTTCAAATATCGGTTCAGCATTTCGTACTTATCGTACTCAAGATCAGCTTTGTTTCCAATCACCTGATGCATAAATGGGAACACCCCAAAACTTTTGGTTTCACGCAATACCTGCTTTTTACGACGCATAGATACAAGTATTTGCTTGATACCGTTTGTGTACATCGATTTTACTGAGTCGAGGGCATGTGGCATAAGCGAGCTATCCCAAACATTCATTTCGTAACGTTCTACGAATTTTATGTACAATTGCTGCATTAGCAACGGATCGCCTTCGAAGCCCAGATTTGCCAGAAATTTAGGAAGAGGATATTCATACTTACTCCTGAATTCAGATAAACCTATGTGTGGCTTGTTGCTTTTTGATAGCATATAGTTTACAGTTTCCAGTATGAGCCAAATATCATTGAGTAAGGTACCATTCCAGTCCCAAATTACAGTATCATATTTGCCTAATACTAACTTCATGCCTTCAATTTATGCAATGAAAATACTAAAAGTTTTGTTATGGGCAACATTTTAACCAAATTTTAATATTACAACCTCTATAAATACAAAAAAATGGCAGGTATTTTCATTTACCTGCCTTGCAATCGCCTAGGCGCCTTCTTGCCTTTTTCAGACTTATACCATGTGCATAGCTAAATACATGTGGCTCATTACTATACTTATACAATTATTTCATTGAAAAGCAACTATCGCATATATTTTGAAATATTGTATCAATCAAGTTTATAGAATCAAGCACTCTTTAAGAGCTTGAAACTTATAATGGTGATAGAAAAAAGGGGCAGGCAAACATATTACCTGCCCCGCAATCGCTGTGGGGAATCTTTCACTTTCAGACTGCCCACGTATGTATAACTCCATTTGTCATGCTTCATTGTTATCGATGCTTTGGACGCGAGTCAACCTTTCGACAAACAATAAAAACCTTGCAAGGCTCTGTCTCTTGAAGAAATGACCCGAAAACAATCGGTCGCTCAGGCGTTGCCATTTCTTACGTTTTCGCCTTTCGGCCATTGTATTCCCCTGAAATCTTATTCGCGGAGCATTTTTGCTCGTTTCCGCAATTTGTAGCCTGGTATTGGTGCCGCCTGGCTGCCCCCAATATTTGAAAGTTGTCATTCTTAGTTCCATAGTTCTCGGTCTCGTTAGTCTTACAAATATAACACATGATATGCATTAAATGCAAATTTATTTAGAATTATTTTCAATTATATTATTATAATATGCTTATTATTAATACATATAATTTTATGTCATTTAGTTTATGTGTATATATTTTGGAATTCTATTTTTTGGAATTACTAATTTAGAATAAAAAATGATTTTTGGAATTTTTCTTATATCAATTTTTTTTCTATTTTTACATATACCTATGCAATAGGATTTTAAACTTCAAAATATGAGCAAAGATTCCAAAATAGAATTCCAAGAGAACCGATTCCAAATCATCAAGGAAAATTGGGAAAATTCTAAATTCGGTAAATATCCACCTACAGCAACCAATCTTCGCAAATTTTTTCATGAACTTGTTCATTTTAAAACTCCCAATGAATCGGTAGTGCATTCTATTCGTTACTTGTTGAAGTTCAGTAGCAATGAGGTTATTTTCAATTCCGAAAAGCTGAAGAGCAATAACCAATTTAAATGGATCGAAAAATTTTTCAGAGAACAGACAAATCCTTCGCACGAACGTTTGGATGCTTTGTATAATGTGATGTGCGCCGGCCTTGGAATTTCGTTTCCAGATTTGCAACTGCAAAACGACAAGTTACAAAATATAAAAGCCAAGCAGGGAAAAACCAAAAATAGAAATGCAAATAGCTTACAAGCCGACTACTACTGCCTTATGAGCGAATATCAGACAAATGATATTAAAATTGCATATTTGAAAATAGAATTACAAGCAGACGATACCTACACCATCAAGTTTAAACACCATTTGCTTTATACGGGTGAGGCGGAACAGAATGGTCCCTTTATTTGGTGCAGGTTGGTTTCGCAATCTGACAAAAAGCATTACGTTCTGCTATTGCTGGATGTGGGTACCGATACCTTCGTGAAGAATTTATATCCGGGCATCATTATCATGCAAACATTTCAGAGTCATAGCAATATGCAAAGTGTATTTGTGGTACTTTACCGAAACGGTGGCCCATTAGCCAATTTTGATCAACTGAAAGTAAAGGATAGCCGCGCAGTACCCGGCATAAAATATGACGAATTTCATGACCTATTTTTGTATTCGTACCCCAGCCTCATCAACGTAACTCCTCCCAAACGGATAGAAGATTTTATACAGAACAGGGATTATTTTTACACTTACTACCAAGGCATTTTCTTCATGAACAAACCACAGGCAACTCAAATGCAAATATGGCTAAAAGTGTCTGATGATTTTGGAATCATACATTGTAAAATAATTACTAATCAAGATGAACTTCTTGAATACAAAGGGAAAGGCATTTTCTATAATGGCAATAAGCAATGGCTACATGCTTCGCTTTGTTCAGATTCAGGCGCACATATGTCGTTTATTTCACGCCTGCCCAATTCTATTAAAGATACCATGTTTCGAGGTGTTATAAATTTGCAAGAAGCTTTCAACAGTGAGAAAATCATCACCTCTCCCTTTTTGTTAAAAGCCTCCAATAAAGATAATTTCGCAAATTTGGAATTATTGAACGACAATACATTTACTCCAAAATTTATTCACGATGGCCTAAAACGTGCTCACAGCATAGATATATCGGCGCAAAAAATAAATTTTCAAACTGACTCCGATTTTAATAACGCTTTTAATAAAATTCTAGGCAGATACCAACTAAATTATCTTTCAACAGACAAACTTGTGATACACGAATGCCCATTGGTTATTGAAAATGACTTCTCGGTAAGCCTGAAAACTCCCAATTCGAAATACATAGGAACATTGCTCTACAAATCGGAAAGCAAGATTTGGATGATAGATTTAAATAACATAAGCAGTAAAAATTACATTAAATTTTTGTTCAGATACAATCCTGATAATGTATCCATTACAGGAATGATGTTTGGGAATAAAACCGAACGTTTATTCAATATTCGCTTTTTTATGTTCAAAAACCCCAACTTCCACAATGTAAGTTCCTTTGAAATTGAAGCCCAAGACATAAAAAGCCGACTCCTCAAAGACTTTACCCAGGAAATGGAATACCTTGCAGATACCAACGCTCAGGATTTTGCACTTACTACCAATGCAACCCTCAAGTTGAAAGAGGTATTGCAACTCTACCAAAATGCAAATAAACCTGATAAAAATGTAAAATACACCTACGCCCTGTATCATATACACGACGATGAAACAAAGCTGGCTCTTTCCATTCTGAAAATGTACGACGACAATACTGCCATAGTAGACAATAGGTTATCTGCCTCAGATACGCATGAGTATTCTGGTTTTTGGGAAAAAAACGATGATTTTTATGTATTCAAATTGAGCCAGAGTAGCAACCAGGAAGGTAGAAAATCGGTAAAAACCCTTTGTATGAACTTTCAGATTAGCGACCATACCGATGAAATAATAATAGGAATGTGGCACAACATGAATAACGCCCCTGTAGTAGTTGGCGGTATAGCGATGCTGCAAAAATTGAAAAATGAGAATAAATACGAGCCTAAAGTTTTCAAAACCAAAGATTCTATCAAAGTTGTGCCCGAAGAAATTAGGACTTTTTTTAAATACAAATCGCAAAATCTTCTGCGCACCCCAAATGACACTAATAGCCTCAAAAAACTGAAGAAATTTATTAACCGTCATGCGTCAAATTTCAAGGGAACCGGCCAATATATTTATGAACACGATATTTTCATCAGTTGCCCCATAAATTCAGAAAAAAACCCCGAAAAACTGACAAAATTGAAGGCCTTTGTGGAGCAGCTTGTTTCCGAATTCGAAACCAAGGAATTTGGAAATAGAAAATTTGAGAATGTATTCGCCCCCATACTCAAAAAAACACAAAACTCGGCCATTGGCGAAGATTTTACCAAAAACCTCATAAACAGCCGAATGCAAATTGCAATTTTTACTGAAAGCATTTCGGCAGGTGTTGCTTTTGAAATAGCCTGGTTTATAAAATCCGGGAAACCAAGCATTATCTTTTCACCGAAGGATAAAGACTCAATATTACCTACTATGCTACTAAAAATAAACGACTTAGACAATACAAACTTCAAGGTTTTGCATTATGAGAAATTTGATGACATACTTGAGCATTTGAATGGTTCGGCTGTGATAAAAATCTTGGAAAATGAATTTTTCAAATAGAAACAAAATTCTCAAAAACAGCAATATTTTAGTTATTCAAATCGAGCATATTGGTGCATATTTGCATAGAATTTAATATAAGCATAAGTGATATGACAACTTCAAAAATTATTGACGAGACAAGGTCTTATGTACTTATAACCCTTGGACTTACTGTATATGCAATAGGCTGGACTGCCTTTCTTATACCCGCAGAAATAACCGGGGGTGGAGTGAGTGGTATTGGGGCACTTATTTATTTTGCTACCGGTTTTCCGGTAGGTGCTACTTATCTCATAGTGAATGCATTTCTGGTATTGTTGGCCATTCGCATACTGGGAGCATCATTCGGGGTAAAAACAATTTATGGTATTGGTATAGTTTCCATATTACTTTGGGTTTTTCAGAGTGTTTTCACTGAGCCATTTGTCGACGATGTATTTATGTCGACCCTGCTTGGTGGCATACTAAGTGGCGCTGGTATTGGGCTTGCGCTCTCCAATGGTGGCAATAGTGGTGGAACCGATATCATAGCACTCATTATAAATAAATACCGAGAAATAAGCCCTGGACGCATTATCATGTACATTGATATTGTGATTATTGCCAGTTCGTATCTTGTACTCGGTTCTATTGAAAAAATAGTTTATGGATATGTTTCTATTGCTGTATTTTCATACGCGCTTGATGCAGTGCTGGAGGGTGCCCGGCAGTCTTATCAAATTATGATTTTTTCGGATCAGAACGAGCTCATTGCCGAACGCATATCCAAAGAAATAGGACGCGGTGTGACCTCATTCAAAGGTTATGGATGGTATACCAAGCGCGAAAGAGACGTGCTCATAGTAGTAGCCCGCAAATTTGACCGCCCAAAAATAATGCAGGTGATAAAGGAAACCGATCCGGGTGCCTTTATAACCATAGCCAAAGTTATGGGCGTATATGGTAAAGGATTCGACCATTTAAAAATCTGATTTGTGCACATTCACCATATTGCCATTTGGGTAAGCAATTTGAATACAGTAGCCCAATTTTATGTCAAATACTTTGGTGCGAGCCATTCATCGGTTTACACGAACGAGAAGAAACAATTCAGCTCTGTTTTTGTATATTTTGAACAAGGTGCTGCCCTCGAACTCATGCACAAACCCGGGTACGCCCATGCGAGTATGCCGTTGGCATACGGGTATACGCACATAGCCATAAGTGTGGGCAATGCCGGAAAAGTAGATGCTCTCACCCAAAAGATTGCATCTGATGGATTTGAAGTGCTGAGTCTGCCTCGCAAAACCGGCGATGGGTACTATGAAAGTGTAGTTTGCGATCCGGATGGCAATATGGTTGAAATAACAGTTTGAACTACATTTTTTTTCGTTTCAAAATATTCAGACGAGTTCTCTGTTTTGCTTTTTCTCCAGATATCGTCCTATCTGGGTGGCTTTACGCAGCAAATCGGCATGCAAAGCAAGAAGTAAAACGAAATTGAGTAGCCATATAAACGCCAGATTGAATGTATAAGTAGGTATGGTATAGCCCAGAAAGGTCTTGGCCGGGGCAAACATATGCGACCTGCCAAACGGATGCTCTGCTATATAGTAAGCTGGATCTTTCCGCCTGAGTATTTTATCGTTGTGAATGACCAATTTTTCAAAGCTGTTTTTGTTAAGCACTATTTCCTCTACCCGTTTGTTGTGGCTATTCACATAAAGTTGATGAAACGTTTCCTTACCAAGTTTATCGAAAAATTCTTGGTATTTTGCATCTCGTTTGCTTATAATCAGATTCTTCTTTACTTTGAGCGCTTCTGACTCTGCAGCCAGTCTCCTATTCAATTCTGCATGCAATTCCGGCGTTAGTGGATTGCTGAGTATAATGGCAGAATCAGCACTGGTATGTAACTCAGCGTTTAGCTCATTGCTCAGCAAATTAAATTCTGTAACTGTAAACTTATGAGGCGTATTTGCCAATTTATCTAAAAGAGATTCAAGGTAAGGAATGCGATAGCTGTATTCAAAAAGTTGTTCACTAACTTGCTGCTCATATACAAAAAAATACTTGTTATAGTCATTGTTTCTGAACTGGGTTACCATCACAGCTTCATAAGCCCACCGCGAGGTCATAAGGTCGCCTATGATAGGCACATATTCTTTGGAAGACATACGTGGGTGCAACTCATCGAAACTAACCATAGCTCCTCCCAAAAGTAGCTGCGGCACCAATACGAAAGGTATTGAAATATAAATGGCTATCACAGAATTGAGGCCCGATGACAAATTGAGGCCCAAAATGCTTGCCCATGCAGCCACTGAGAAAAGTATAAACCAGTGTTCAAGCATCAGTCCATGAATTTCTACTACCAAATTGCCAATCACTACAAAAGTAAACATCTGAAATGCTGACAACAACATCAGATATACAACTTTAGAAATCAAATAGCTGTTCCGGCTCAGGTTTAAAAAAGATTCACGTTGCAGTATACGCCGATCTCGTATGATTTCTTCAGCACTCACGGTAAGCCCAATGAACATGGCTACTACTATACCCATAAATAAAAAAACAGGCAGATTCTTGTTTTCGGAAAGCAGATAACCCGATTCGGTGCTGTATTTTGTAACCCATGCCAAAATGAAGGCTAGCAAAGGTGCCTCGAACAAATTGATGAGCACATATTGCGAATTTGAGATTTTGGTTAGCAGGTTTCGCTGCAGGAATATGAAGAACTGCTTTGCAGGTGGAGGGACCTGAAAATAATTGCGCGGAAGCTCTGTTTTATCAATCGATTTGCAATCGCAAATTGGCAATTTATCCTGAATTTCAGTCACATATATCTGATACCATTCGTCGGGGTTTACCTTTCTTTCTGAGGTAATTTTTCCGTATTCGTCTACTTCCCTCGATTCTACTATTTGCAGTATTTGCTCAGAATTCACATTGCCACAAGTAATGCATTCAGCATCATCAGCATTTAGCTGGTTAGCTGCTGTCTTGAAAAAATTGATGGCATCTACGGGGTTTCCCTGAAAAATAGGTCTTCCGCCTTTGTCAAGAATAATTATTTTTTCAAAAAGTTTAAATACATCTGATGAAGGCTGATGTATATTCACCACAATGAGTTTTCCCCTGATTGTGAGCTCATTGAGCAGCAACATCACTTTTTCGGAGTCCACCGATGAAAGACCACTCGTGGGTTCATCTACAAACATCACCGATGGCTCTCGCATCACTTCCAACGATATATTCAGACGTTTGCGTTGCCCACCACTAATAAACTTATTGAGTGGGTTACCAACTTTCAGATCCTTTATTTCTAACAAATCTAAATCGCGAAGAACGTTGGTGATAATTTTATTCACCTGAAACTCAGTAAGCGTGTCGAAACACAGTTTTGCGTTGAAATACAAATTCTGATATACAGTAAGCTCTTCGAGTAGCAAATCATCTTGTGGCACAAAACCTATTACGCCTTCCAGTAAATCGGTTTCGGTATGCACATTGTGCCCGTTTATGAGCACCTGGCCATTGGCAGGTGTGAGTTTACCATTGAGCAGGCTTAGCAATGTCGATTTTCCCACACCACTCCCACCCATGATGCCAATAAGCTGTCCAGATTTCATTTCTATATTGAACTTATGCAAGCCATTTTGACTTTTAGGGAAATGAAACTCCAAATTGTGGGCAATCAGACTTATAGGTTTATTGAGGCGAGAAGTATGAAACACGCTTTCGATATCGGTAAAATAAATAGGCTCAAATTTGTGGCTACGAATAATAGCCCCATGATCAACAGTATAAAACTTTTCAGGTAGTATTTGCCGGCCATTCATCATAATAGTATCGCTTCCGGAATAACGTAGAAAATAAATTGCAGGATCGTCGAGGCTCAATACTATGAGTTCGCCTTGCATACTCTCGCGGCGCAAATGCCGAAATTCTTGCAACGTGCTAGGCTTGTGTTCATCAAACCACTTACCGATATCAGAGAAAACCGTTTGCTGTGGCGATGGTTTATTATTGATTATCAGAAACTTGTCTTTATTCTCTGTTTCTCTGAATGTACCTAGAATAAACTCATGCACCAGATTTCTATTCATTTCACTCATATTGAATGCTATAGAAATAGTATTCATGAATTCTTGCTCATCGGCATCAAAATATTTATCTTCGTTTACAAATTCCAGCAAACGCATATACACAATCAGTTTGTCCTTTTGTGTAAGTTCTTGGTTTATTTTAGATGCAATGGTCTGTATTTGCTCCTCATGCGGAATAAATTGGGTATTTGAAATAACAATTTTTTTATCGGCGTGGTACAGTTTCAGAAAATGGTCAAATTGCTTCAGGTATTGTTCTACATGCCTCTGATTGAGCTGCGAACGCAAGTAACCGGCAACAATGGCCCTGGCTGTTTCGGAAACTCCATCTTTGCCCACATGGGCTATCATTGCAAACAACTGTATGAGAGATACAAATATAGATTCGTTCATAATTTGCTGGTTAAATTACTTAAGAAAATAATTTTTAATGCATTAATTTTCTATAAGTTAAAAATTTTGATTCGCTAATTTACGAAAACTAAATTAAAGTTCATTTTAAAATTCTATTGCTAGTTGTCAAAATTCAGAGAAAAATCTATACAAAAACAGAGCTACTCTCTGTTTAAGAAAGTAGCTCTGGTATGAACGGTATTTTTCTAAAAAGAATTACTGTTTCCTCAATTTTGCCAATAATCCTAATCCCGATGAACGTTCAATGAGTTTGCGAAGCAAATCGGTAATAAGGGCCAGATACATAACCAAGGTTGTAAGCCATATGAATATGGTATTGAACCAGAAAGTATCTATTTCCATACTTCCAACTATTTTTATCGGAGCATAAAAATGTGCCCGGCCATAGTTAGACTGCGGTTTCATAAATACCGGATCTTTGCGTTGTATCAACTCATCTTCTGTTTCGTATATCTTTTGTACCTCTTTGGTATTGAGAACCATATCAGCCAAATACTCGTTGTAATAATCGGTTTTGTAATTGTAAACCTGTTCTTTGTCGCCCCATTTTTCTATGAGGGCATTGAACAGAGAATCGCGCTCGTAGTTGGCCTTGGTCTGTATTTTATTGAAATAAGCTTTGTATTTGTCCAGATATTCGCGCAGGGCATTGGCGGTTTCCTGATCAAATTTCCCGGGATCCATATTGGCCATCATCTTAAACTCAGGTGCACTAATCTCATTTCGCAACTTCATCACTTCGGTTTTGAGAATTTGCAGATCCTTTTCCATGGTCGCTTTTTTAGTCTCGTCGGTAAACGCCTTTTCAATTTGGGTTATCTTAGATTCCAATTGCGAAAGCAGAAATACCGAACGGTATGATGCGTAGCTTGAACGTTGCTCAACATCGTAAAAATACCTTTCGTACTTGTTGTGCTTAAACTGAGCTACTGCCATTGCTTCATATGCCCAGCGAGAGGTCATAAAATCGCCCACTACGGGTACATATTTCTGGTTGGTGATACTACGGTGCAATTTATTGAAATTGACAATAGTACCGCTCAACAGCAACTGAGGAACCAATATAAGTGGAATGAGTATATAAATGGTTACTACCGAGTTGAGACCAGCCGATATATTTAACCCTACCATATTGGCGAAGGCTGTGGTTGAAAACAAAATGAGAAAGTAATAAAAATTCATTCCCCTTATTTCCAATATTGAATTGCCTATGAGCACAAAGGTAAGCATCTGAAAAGCTGAGAGTGCAAACAAAAATAAAATCTTGGAATTGAGATAACTTATGTAGCTCAGGTGCAGAAACGATTCACGCTTGAGCAGTCGGCGGTCTTTTATTATTTCCTCTGCACTTACTGTAAGCCCCATAAACAATGCTACTACTACCGACATAAACATGTAGGAGGGCAAATTCTCGTTTTGGCTGAAAAGATAGGTTGCTGTTTCGTCTGAATTTCCGGATATATATTTTGTAAAAAACGCCAGAATGAGCGCAAGTATGGGTGCCTCAAATAAATTGATAATCAAGTACTGCTTATTTGTAAGTTTGGATAATACGTTGCGGATAAAGAATATACGAAACTGCTCAAAACTGCTTGGTACTTTGAAGAAATTGGTAGGAAGAGCTTCGTTTGATACTTTTCGTTGAATTTTACTTTCAATTTTCTCTTTATAAGCAGCATACCATTCTTGTGGCGAAACTTTGCGAACACGGGTAAATTTCCCGTACTCATTTACCACTTTAGCTTCCACAATTTGCAATACTTGCTCGGGATTTATATTACCGCAAGCCATACACTGGCCTTGCTCAGCATCTACATGGTGCGCCATTTTTTTGAAATATACCACAGCGTCTATTGGGTTGCCGTAGTATACCGGGCGGCCGCCCTTATCCATCACCATCACCTTATCAAAAAGTTTGTATATATCTGAAGATGGTTGGTGAATATTTACTATAAGCAATTTGCCCTTGAGCGCGAGCTCTTTGAGCAGCAACATCACCATTTCGCTGTCCATACTCGATAAGCCGGAGGTAGGTTCATCTACAAACATGACCGAAGGCTCTCGTATGAGTTCTAATGCTATGTTGAGCCTTTTGCGCTGGCCACCACTAATAAATTTATTGAGGGGATCGCCTACCTTTAAGTCGCGAATCTCATACAAATCCAAGTCGTGAAGTGTATGTGTAACAGCTTCTTCAATTTGTACTTCTGTAAAATTGCTGAAACACAATTTTGCGTTGTAATAAAGATTCTCATATACAGAAAGCTCCTCAATGAGCAAGTCGTCTTGAGGCACAAAACCTATGGCACCCTCGAGTTTATCTTTGTCTTTGTGCAAATCGAGTCCGTTGATGGTAATGCTTCCACTGGTGGGTTTTATATTTCCATTCAAAACGTTGAGAAGAGTAGATTTTCCTACACCACTACCCCCCATAATGCCAATTAGTTGACCACTCTCTTCCGAGAAATTGAATTCGTGCAATCCGTTTTCGCTGTTTTTGAAGCGAAACACGATATTTTCAGCATTGTATACCAACCGAGACTGATTGCCCGATTGCAGGAATTTGCTTGAAATATCGTTGAAATATATGGGGTCAATGATGCTGCTTTTGATAATGGAACCGGTGTCCATGATGTTGGAGCGGCGTGGTATGATGCTGTGGCCATTCAGGAATATGGTCTGATTCCCATCGTATCTGAAAACGAAAGTGTTGATACTACGTATGTGGTAAAATACAATTTCCTGATCTATATAATGGCTGTGTATATGCTTAAACCAGCTCTCTTTGGCCTCTACCCCAGCATAAAAGTCTTCGCGAGTCTGATTGTTGACTATTAGCACTGCTGTTTTATCGCTTATATCACGTATTTTGCCAAATGCAAACGATTCAACATGTTTGTACTCTTCTTCAGAAATATTGAAAGTATCTGATACAGTGCGTATAAAATCCATCTCTTTATCAGACATTCTGCTATCTTCAAACACAAACTCGAGCAACTGAAACAACACGATAAACTTCTCCTTTTGCTGTAGCGACTCATTTATTTCGTGGCAAATCATGAGTACTTTTACCGAGTTTGAGGAAGTGCGTTTACGCACACGTTGTCCGTCGTCTGCAGTTTCACCCTTGTGATGCGATACCAGGAATTCATCAAAAAGATTCAGGAAATGTTCAGATTGCTCATTGCTGATATGGGTATTCAGATATGATTCTACGATTCCTCTCGATTTTGGCGAAATGCCTTCTTTATTTACATTGGCCACTATTGCAAATAAACGCATAAGTGCCCTGAGTATTGACTCATTCATAAATTCCTGTTTTATAGTTGTACTTGCACAGCATGGAAAAATCGAATTTCAATGCATTATTTCCATGCTTGCAGCCATTATATGGTTCAAATGTGCAAATTTAATTCCAAAAAAAATAACACATTGCAATTTTTTCTTCTCATACCTCCAATTTCATTTTTTGAATAATGCTTTTGAAGTCAAAAAAACTACAATGTGTTATAAACTAAATACTGCCAAATATAGGCTTACATTATTTTACGAGTTCATTGCGTATTTCTGCAATAGTTTTGGTAAGTGGTTTTAAATCTGATTTTTGCGAATCCATATTGTTATATGAATCCATTATTTTGTTCAAGTGTGCCATCATGGCTTTCACTTGTGCATCTGCTTCGTAATTCTTAAGTACTACGAGCATTTTCTCAACAGAGCTCTTCTGATTCAAAACACTCTCTATCAATCCTTTATTTTTAACGGAAATTTCTGACAATTGGGTTGAAAGATAAAGACCTTCCACCAAACCACCAGCTAATACCAATACCGAAATTTCACCTTTTTCGTTGTTGTTCAAATAATCGAAAGTTTGGTAGAAAGAATTGGTAATAATTGCGTATAAAGAATCTTTGTTATCGAGGTTAGCGTCTACACGGGCTACTACTTTCTCGTCGTATGCACTACTTACACCCAATGCATCGCTCAGTTGTTTTGCAACTTTGAGATACTGAGTAGTTTCTTGGGTTTTGTTGTAAGTGCTTGAGTAGCTAAGGTCAGCGCCATAAATACCAAGATTTATTGCTTTCTGGGCATCGGTAAAGTATTTATTTACATTTTCTACAGGGTTGCAGATATCGAAAATATAACCTGCTCCGGCAGTTTGCAAGGTTTTGGTTACTTCAAACGGGGTAGGCAATGGATAGGCCATTTTCTCAATTTGTTTCACTACCTGCGATCCGGTGCTTTGGGTAGTGTCACTCAATTCATTTTTCCCTTCCTGGCTACCGCCACAAGCTGTAAACATAACCGAAACAGCAAAAATCGCTATTAGAGATATGGTCAAAAGTGATAAGCTAAATTTTTTCATATTTAAAAGTTATTGAAATTGTTCTGTGCAAATATAAACTGTATTTGCAGAATATAAACGAATATGTTTTAGAAAATAAGCAGAGATTTTAATTTTCGCTAGTTGCTTTTTTCTCGATACCAGAGCTCACCAAGGTACTAGTAGCTCGGGCCAGCAATCGATTTTTGGCTCCGTATATTGTACAAGTTATATTAATGAGGGTTCGCCCGCGATGCGTTGTTTCTGTTATGCCTGTAATCTCATCGCCCAATTTGGCTGGCAGGAAAAACTCGGTATTGATGTGCGACGAAACAAAATGGTGGGTAGTAGGAATAGTAAAAACGGTAGCCCCAATCAGATCGTCGGCAAAAGCAGCAAATACGCCACCGTGTAGGGTACCAATTGGGTTTATCATTTCCTGCCTGATTTGCATTTTGGCTACTATGCGGCCTTCATCTACCTCGGTGAGTATGGTCTGAAACCAGCGCATAAGGTGCGATGGGCTGTCGTGCATCACTTCACCAATTTTGGTGCGCATGGCTGCTACAATGGGATTGTTCATATGTTATTTTTTGTACCAAAAGTAAGGGCTTCCTGCCTGTACTTTTCTCCATCAAATCCTTTAAGCAGTTTATTTATAAAATTGTAATCATTGAGCAAATAGAGGTAGCCGTCTTAGTAGTTGAAAATAGTATACGGAATTTTACAAATTATCATCACTTTTTTCGTTATCCAATTTCTCAATTTCTTTCATTACTTCATCTATGAGTTGCTGCTCTGTAGGTAAGTACAATTGATATTTGCTGGCAATTATATTTTTGTTGTTCGCCGGTAAAGTGATTCTTACAACTGCATCGTTTTTATCTGCGCAAAGCAAAATTCCAATGGTAGAGTTTTCAAAATCTTGTTTTTCATAACGGTCGTAATAATTGACATACATTTGCAATTGCCCAATATCCTGATGGGTAAGCTTGGTTGTTTTTATCTCGATGATTACAAAGCATTGCAATAGGCGATTGAAAAAAACCAAGTCAATAAAAAATTCGTCGCCTTCGAGGTGTATTCGTTTTTGTCTAGCAATAAATGCAAAGCCATTTCCAAGCTCTAAAATAAAATCCTGTAAATGGGTTATGATAGCGTTTTCGATGTCCTTTTCGTAATAAGCTGATTCGCGTTTTAACCCAAGAAATTCTAAAACCATAGGGTCTTTTATAATTTCTGTAGGTTCGTTTGGCAATTTTTCTTCGCGGGCAACTGCCAAAACCGCATGAACATCGTTACTAATCAATAGACGTTCAAAAAGTTGGCTATTTACCTGACGTTCCAGTTGACGTGCTGTCCAATTGTTTTTAGCGGATTCGGCTATATAAAACTCTCTTTTGTCTTGATTATCAATGCGAATAAGGGTGCGATAATGCGTCCAGCTAAATTGCGAACGCAGTGCGTTCGCAATTGGGAAAGTTCTATAAAACTGCCTACATAGCTCTAATTGTCGAATAGAAAACCCACTGCCATATTGAGGCTCCAATGTCTCAGCCAAAGATTTTATAAGAAATTCGCCATAACCAGCCCGGTCTTTGCCTTGTTGCTCTTCTTCAAAAATAACATGACCAATGTGCCAATACATAAGTACCCTTTCAGTATCAACTGAGCGAACTGCCCGATCTTTTGCGGTGGCAATTATATTGTGTATTTTTTGTAAAAGGTCCTTTTTTAAATGCATTTTGTCGAAATCTTCATTTTTATGTGTATAATCCTAACAAAAGAATAAGGGGAATATACAGTAAATATTGGGAGGCAAAATTAAGCTAAATTCTTTATTTAGTTAAGAAATTATATTTCCAGTGTTCTTGTATCTATCGCCTACTTTAGTAGTTCTTGTAAAATTTTAATTTTCTCCATTGCATCTCTCAGTTCTTGCATATACAAAGGGGCATCGCTGGCATGTGCACCTTGATTCAATACCCTGTTTTTGATATTTTCAATTTCATCAAGCATTTTACTGATTTGTATTTCCTTCGCTTGCGTCTCAGCAAGGAATTTAAACAACTCACTGAAAAGTGTAAATTCAGTCCCCCTTAGTTTTGCAATCAATTCACCCTTCTTTATATCTGACAATGAAGAAATTGCAGGATCTTGAAGATTTATACCATTTTGGGATAAAATTAAGTTGAACTTTTCTTTGAGCTCAGCCCCGCTTTCAATTATTGAACGGAACTTAGAGTAATTCTTTTTATCTATAATGTTTTTAGCTTCATGTAAATATTGCCCAAGTGTCACAAAAGTGTTTTTCTCAAAACACACTGCCATTTTCTTCTCCAAAAAGTTTTTTAAAACAGCCTCTGTTGCTTTCCTTAATTGAACAGCACAAGCTTCAAAATCATTATCTTCCAGATAATCTCTTGCCTTTTCCAAATCAGATTTTCCAGTTTTAATTTTAGGATGGTTTTCTGATTCGCTTTCAAAAAATTCTAAGTACAACCAATTCTCAGTTTCGTGATTTGTACGCCGCTTAATCTCACGATAGAACCCAACATCATGAGTTAACAGAATAATTTGATAGTCAGGTTTAAAAACATCAAAAATAATATCAATGATTTGCATACGGTGCTGCATATCAAGACTTATCAGTAAATCATCCAATGCAAGTACTTTGATTACAGCATTTATTGGGCGTTCTAGAAGTATAACGAAACGAATAGTAAGTCCAATGGCAGTTAATTTAGCTTCATTGAGATATGATTGAGGTCGTTCAATAATCTTAAAACTGCCATCGGACATTTTACGCTTAAGTGATAATTTAATATGTGGCTGGCTTAACGAATAGTTATTAGTTCGACCAACTAAAGTATATGTAGAGGTATACTCTAGTATGATTTTATATTGTTCAATGCCACCAGTAAAATAAGTAGCAAAAAATTCTGTTGCTTTTTCGTTGATATTATAGATTTGTGTTTGAATATCAGAATTTAGTGCCTCAAGCTTTTGACGAATAGCATTTACCTCTTTCTTTTCTAGTGTTTTTACTTCTTCAGCTAAAGTATTAATGATGTTCGCAAATAATTCTGTTTTACCAATTGGTGTGGTAAAAGGCCATATATCGCTCTCGAAAATTTGAAAGAGATTAATTTCTTTAGAATTGCGAAAATTATAAAAGTTAAGAAGCAAACGATGGCTTATAAAATCGCTTGCAAGGTTTAAGTCTTTAAGTGTGTCGTCAGAAAAATCTAACCCAGTTTTCGAGAGTTTATAAAGTGAATCGGGATTATCAGTCAGTGATAATTGAATATAAGCTTCTTCGGTATCAGAATTATGGATATTCAGTAAATTCTCAGGCGAATTAATATCAAAATATTTACTTGTTTGTTCGGCAGTTCGTGTAGTTGCTTGTAAAAGTGTATAAATTGAAAAGTAAAGAGAAGATTTACCGCTCCCGTTTTCGCCATAAACCAACATGTGTTTGCCATTTATGGCAAAGGGTTGTAAATCTTTAAACGCCTTAAAGTTTTTTACATTTATGGTGTGGATGCCTTTATTTGCCATTTTCAATTTTCATTATAATGTCCTGACTACGAGAAGCAAATAGCAACAAGCGGTTGCGAACCTGTGATTTGTGTTCACGCCAACGCTCATACGTTGTTTTAATCGCCGCAATTATTTCATCTGCTTGTTTTCCTTCTATTGGTTGTATTTCCTTTTCTGCAAACTGAAGAATATCAATTTCTTTTTCTTTCATATGCTCAGGGAAATACAGTTCGAATACACATCCATTAATTACCGTTTCAATAAATTGAGCGATGTGCTCATTTGGTACTGTTTCGAACACTTGTGGTGCATTTGCATTTCGTAAGAATAGCATATAATCTACAAGTGCTACAAAAATGGCTTGTTTGGCAAGGTCAATCTTGGGCAAAGGATAGTTGCGAAAATCGTCGGGATAGAAATAATTTTCCAGACGGTGGCGACGATAATTATTGAGGTATGCCATAGCATACGACGAGTTAAGAACAGCCAGCACATATTTTAAATTATACCCTTCGCTTATTTTTTCGAGTTCTACACGGCGTTTTTTTACTTGTGCCGTTGTTTTACTTCCATGAGTATCGAAATTGTTTTTTGATATAGAAACCGAAATGCTTCTTTCGTT